>JACCDR012614878.1_pt1 | contig 18425 bp, 13 predicted proteins | sample 7446431 | NCBI WGS metagenome assembly JACCDR01 (sample SAMN15323443, study PRJNA562643) | freshwater metagenome | isolation source: river surface water | place: USA:Blue River Watershed | collected 2017-08-17
ACGCGTTCATGTGGGTCTGGAAGAACCTGATCAAGCCGGTCCTGACATTCCTCCGTGTCGAGGTCGACGTGGCGTGGGCCGCGATCGAGGTGACCTTCGGCCTGTTCCAGATCGGCCTGCAGCTGCTGGGCAAGGCATTCATGGCGCTGTACGACAACTACATCAAGCCGTGGTGGGTGAAGTACGTCCAGCCGCTGCTGAACGAGTTCGGCGGCTGGTTGGACAAGCACATCGTCCCGAAGATCGCTGCTGCGGCGCGGATCATCGGCGGGATCTTCAGCGGGATCGCGGACTGGTGGAAGGAAGCGTTCTCCGACGCGATCGACAACATCAACAAGCTGCTCGACGTGTACAACCGGGTCGCCAAGACCTTCGGCGTGAAGCCGGACAACGTGCACGTCGACAACCCGTTCCGGGGCCAGCAGAAGTCGTCGCTGGACCTGTCGAACTCCGGCGGGGGTGGCGGCCGGATCCCGCTGAAGGCGGCAGTCGGCGGCCACATCACCGGCCCCGGGACGGGCACGTCGGACGACATCCCGGTGTGGCTGTCCAACGGCGAGTTCGTCCTCCGCGCGGCCGCGGTCCAGGCGCTCGGGGTGCCGCTCCTCAACGCCCTGAACCGGGCCGACCAGGCAGGCGCGATCGGTGGCGACCCCTCGCAGATCGTCCTCGGCCGGCCCCGGTACGCCGACGGCGGCCTCGTCGGGTCGACACAGGCGTTCATCCGGGCGCAGGACCCGAAGCCGTACATCTGGGGTGGCACCGGCCCAACAGGCTGGGACTGCAGTGGCTTGGTCGGGGCCGCCCTTGCGCTGCTGACCGGCCGCGACCCGTACCGCCGCTACATGACCACGTCGAGTTCCATGTCGGCGTTGGGGTTCCAGCGGGGCCACGGCGCGTTCACGATCGGCCTCGACCCGGGCGTGCACGTCGTCGGCAACCTCGCCGGCCTGCCGTTCGAGGCGGCGAACCCCTCCGCCGGGAGCAAGGTCGGTTCGGGTGCGCAGTCGGTGGACCGGCTCCCGCAGCAGTGGTACCTGCCGCAGGTCGGCGGCCAGTTCGTCTCGGCCGGCGGCGGGGCGTCCGGGGGCGGGTTCTCCCTCGCAGCCCTGGCCACGGCAGCGTTCGAGGAGGCGGTGAAGCCGTTCCTCAACGGCCTGCTGAACGTGACCCCCGGGGCGGGCGCGGCCGGGAAACTCGCCCTCGGCGTGGTGCAGAAGATCGCCGGGGACGTGCTGAAGTTCGACTCGGGCGGATGGCTGATGCCGGGCGCGACGCTCGCGGTCAACGGCACGGGCAAGCCGGAGAAGGTACTGACCCACGACCAGTGGGCGACCGTCGAGAAGGGCCGAGCGGGGCACGAGTTCAACTTCTGGTACCCGCCGACCGTTCCGCCGGAGGTGGTGCTCGTGGATGGGCAGGCGAGGGCTGACCTGCTGGGTTACTGAGGGGGTCCGGGTTGCCGATCCTCGTTGCGTCCTCGACGACGCCGCCACCGGACCCGGAGGTCCCCGGGTCGGGGGTCCCGGACGGCTGGTCCGGCCCCGAACCCGGCCCGTACCTGACGTGGACGTCCGCGGAAGGCCGCGTGACGTCACTGGAGGACTACCGGACCCCGGGCGCCGGGACGATCGCGATGCCGGGCGTCCTGGGGCTGGGCATGCCCGGGTACACGTTCTTCGAGGACTCCTCCCCGGCGTTCGACGGGGCCCTGGTGCGTGGGACCCCCCGGGCAAACCCGAAGGACATCACCGTCCCCATCCACATCTGGGCGTCGACCAGGGCCGCGGCGAGGGCCCGCTACGGGGCGTTCGTGGAAGACCTGAACCCACAGGACGGCCCGGGGCTGCTGACCGTCCACGAACGGGACGGGACGTCCCGGCAGATCCCCGCCTACTACTCCCAGGGCCTCGAAGGGTCCGGCAGCGACGACGGCGACGGAGACGGCCCCACCTGGTGGACGTTCGCCGCCGTGTTCCACGCCCCCCGCCCGTACTGGCTGGGTGACGAGCGGTCCGTCCTGTTCGAGCTCGGCGGCTCCGGGACACCGTTCTACCCGTTCCTGCCGCTGCGGGTCGCCGACTCCTCCCCAGGCGGCGCCGTGCAGGTCACGAATGCCGGCAACACCGACGTGTACCCGGTGTGGACCATCACCGGCCCGGCGTCGAGCGTGACCCTCACCAACGACACGACCGGCAAGACGCTGCGCGTCGACTACGCCATGACCCCCGGCGACACCCTCGTCATCGACACCCGCGACGGCGCCAAGTTCGTCCTCCTCAACGGCGTCACCAACCTGTGGCCGGCTGTCGTGCTCGGGTCGAAGCTGTGGCCGCTGCGGGGCGGGATCAACCGGCTCACGCTGGCCGCGCCGGACGCCACCCAGGCCACCACGATCACCGCCGCGTTCCAGGAGCGGTTCCTCACCGCGATGTAGAGGGGGTCCCGTGGCGGACAAGCCGACCCTGCTCGTCCGGGACCGGGACCTGCGCACCATCGGCGAGATCGACGACTACACGTCCCTCACGGTCACGTCCACGTTCAACGACGTCGGCGCCTGGCAGTTGGAGATCTCCGGGGACTCGGCGAAGGTGCCGCTGCTGAACCCGCGGGAGAACCACGGCGGCGGGATCGTGGTCCTCCGCGGCGACGACGTGATCTTCTCGGGGCCGTTCCGGGCGTGGTCGTTCTCCCAGGAGGGCGACCCGGGCACGGTCACCGTGTCCGGCCCGGACGACAACACGGTCCTCGCGGAGCGACTGGTGTGGCCGTCGCCGACCAAGACGATCGACCAGCAGGGCGAGTTCTACACGCACGCGAAGACCGACGCCGAGACCATCATGCGGGACCTCGTCGACCTCAACGCCGGCCCGGGTGCGCTGCCGGGCAGGCGCGCGCTCGGCCTGGCCCTGGAGCCGTTGAACCAGCACCGGGGCAGGGTCCACGTCCCGGCGAAGATGCGCTTCTCGACCGTCCTGGACGAACTGCAGCTGGAAGCGGTCGCCGCGCAGATCGGCACCGACCGCAAGACACAGCTGGGGTTCCGCGTCATCCAGGTCGGGGCCACCCTGCAGCTGCAGGTCTTCCAGTCGGTCGACCGCATCCGGTACGCGACGTTCTCCACCGAACTCGGCAACCTCGCCGGCTTCTCGTACACGCTGACCGGTCCCACGGCGAACGCCGTGATCGTCGGCGTCGGGAACACCCAGACCGACTCCGGCGCCCGGATCAACACGAACCTCCTCCAGTACGACCGGGCCGACACGATCTGGCCGCACCGCGTCGAGGCGTTCGTCGACTTCGGCGAGATCACCATCGCGGACGCCGAGAACGTCGAACGCGCCGACGACGCGGGGGAGCAGGCCCTCGACCAAGGCGCCGGGCAGGTCGGGATCTCCATGTCCCCGATCGACACCGCGTTCCTGCAGTTCGGACGCGACTACCAGGTCGGCGACTGGGTGACGGTCGAGACGCGGTTCGCGAACGTCCAGGAACGCGTCATCCAGGCCGGCCTGACGTGGACGGCCACGGAGGGCGAAGTGTTCGCCGCCGGCGTCGGTACCCCGGACGGGACGGTCGTCGCGCCGTCGTCGACGGTCATGGACGGGCCGCGTGTGGGGCAGCGCAAGCACGACAAGTACGTCGCGGCGAAGCGGCAGGCGGAGCTCGCGGCGGCCGCGCTGCGGAAGAAGTCCATGGCCCGGATCCAGCGGCAGTGGCAGGCCAACAAGACGAACCGCGCGCTGCGGAAGACCACGCAGACCCGGGTGGCCCGGAAACGGGCCGTGAAGTGAGAGGCGCCGCCCGTGGCTGAGCAGTCGTTCCCGTTCTCCAACGCGCAGGTCACGACCGAACTGGACTGGTCGCGACTGTTCCAGCCGGCCGCCGGTGACGGGGTCCAGTTGGCCAACCCGTCGGACCCGGCGTTGAAGGTGACCGCGAACGGCACGGCGACGATCTCCGTGACGGCCGGCGCGGCGAAGGCGAACGGGTTCCACTACCGCCTCGACACGACGAAGTCGCTGACGGTCCCCACGAACTTCGGCAACGCGTCCCCACGGGTTGACCGGGTGGTGCTGCGCTGCTCCCAGACGGGCAACGCGGCGACCGCCGTGTACGTGACCGGGGGGACGACCCCGCCGCCGCTGTCGGCAGACCGCAACGACGTGTGGGACCTGCCGCTGGCCACCGTCACGATTGCCGCCGGCTCCACCGTGGCCGCCGCCTCCGCAGTCGTGGACGAGCGGTACAGCCTTTCCCGGGCGGCGGCCGGGTTCGGGAGCGTCCCGCTCGGCTACGGGCGCCTGCGGTACGTCAACGGCCTCCTCGACATCGCCGACGCCTCAGGATGGCACCCCATCCCCCTCGGGGACGGCCCACGCTGCATGGCCTACCAGTCCGGGACAGGCGAAACCCTCCCCAACGGTGCCGCGCGAAACGCCATCCTCAACTCCAAGCTGTACGACTCCAACTCCATGCACCCCACGACCGGTGACCCAGCGTTCCGCAAGGTCACGGTCCCCACCGCCGGGGTCTACGCCATCCAGGCCAGCGCCGCGTTCGACGTCAACGCCACCGGCTACCGGTCCCTGGCGGTCGTCAAGAACATGACGATCTCCGCCGGCGGCGCCGGGACCGGCGGAGACGCCGTGTGCCGCGCCGCCGGCGCCGCATCCACGGTCGAAACCGTCCTGACCTGCGGCCGGGAGGAGTACCTCGACGCCGGGAACTGGCTGTCCCTGCTCGTCACCCAGACCTCCGGCGGGAACCTCGGACTCAACCCTGGCCCCGACCGCGTCTTCCTGCAGGTCAAGTGGATGAGGAGCTCGCTGTGATCCTGGGTGCCTCCACCAACGACCTGACCCGCCGGTTCTTCGGGTACGGGCCGGCCGACTTCGCTGTCGCCGTCGACCCCGGGACGTCCGCGCTCATCGTGCAGCCCAACGCCCCCGGGACCGTCTACCAGGCGTTCACCGGCCCGGCGACGTGGACGGACCTCCTCGACGCGTCCAGCTCACCCGTCACATCGGTCACGTCTGACGGCGACGGCAGGGTCGCGTTCTGGGGGCCGCCCGGCGTGACCGACCTGTTCGTCGACTTCGGCGACGGCCGGTTCCGCATGACGTCCGCGACGCAGACCGCGGACCCCGCCTCGGCCGTCTGGGTGCCGTCCGACGCCACCGGCACCACCGACATGACCGCCGAACTGGAGGCATTCCGGACCGCGAACCCCGGCCGGGTCGTCCGCGTCCAGACCGGCTCCACCATCCGCCTCGCCAACGCGTTCGGTTCCGTCACGGCCGGCGACATCCTCCTCGACCTCACCGGCTGCACCGTCGTGTACGCCGCCACCGCGGGCGCCGCGATCAAGTGCGACAACACCGCGAACGCGTCCGCCGAGGTCACCGTGTCCTCGCTGTCCCTGGCCGCGGTCAACAGCAACGTGTACGTGTCCCGGCTGTCGCTGGCCGCGACCCTCGGCGCCGCCAAGTTCGACTGGCTGGCCATCTACTCTTCCGACGCCAACCCGGCCCGGGCCGGGGGGTACCTCGGCGAGGTCGCCCAGGTCCTCAACACCGAGTCGGGCAACATCGTCCCCCTCACCCGGAAGTTGAACCGGCACACCTCGTACACCAACACCGTCCGCGCCCGGAAGCTCGACGCCTCCCGCAAGGTGTGGATCAAGGGCGGGACGTTCAAGGCCGCCGGCAACCCCGAGGACACGGCGATCACCACCCGCGCCGACGCCATCCAGATCCTCGGGTACGTCGACCCCGTCGTCGAGGACGTCACCGGCGACCGCATCTGGTCCCGGCTCGTGAAGTTCCAGTGCTGCGCCTCCCCGCGCGCCGACCGGGTCGAGCTGCGCAACAGCGGCAACCTCGCCGACTCGCAGGGCTACACGTACGGCGTCGTCCTCTACGGCATGTGCGACGACGCACAGGTCAACGGCCTCACCGTCCGCAACGCCCGGCACGGGTTCACCACCGACGGCAACACCAGCTCGACCACCTGGTGGCAGAAGGGCATCCCCACCAACGCCGTCGTCTCCGGCGTCCGCGGCCACAACTGCCACGGGTCCGTCCTCGACACCCACGAGGAAGGCGACGGGATCGTCTTCACCGACGTCGTCGCCGAGTACTCCTACCAGGACGCCGTCATCTCCGCCGGCGCCGGGTTCACCGGCTCCGCCGCGCAGCTGCGCTGCTCCAACACCACCATCCGGGGCCTCACCGTGATCGGCGGCACCCGCGGCGTCCGCGTCAACGCCGTCGACCACGGCTTCGAGGACCGCGTCATCCTCGACGACATCCGCGTCCAGGACACCACCCACGCCACCGACGGCGACATCGGCGTCCAGATCGACGACCAGTCCGCGCTGACCAACCGCCGCCACGTCGTCATCAAGGGCGACTTCTCCAACGTCGGCATCGGCGTCCAAGCCGGCAAGAAGGCCAAGGTCACGTTCCCCCGGGTCGCGTTCCGCCGCTGCAAGGTCGCCGTCGACGCCGCCGCAGGCGCCGACATCGTCTTCACCGGCAACCCCGAGTTCGACTACCGGGGCGCCACCCGACCCGCGCCGTACCAGCCGATCGTGGCCCGCTCCGACGCCACCAACGGCGGCTGCTCCGTGGTCAGCATGAACCCCGTCCAGGTCATCAAGGGCACCGCGGCGTCCCCGACAGTCCTCGTCACCGAGGCCGACACCTCCGCCGACAAGAAGCTGTGGGTCCCGAAGATCTACGTCTTCGACCCCAACTCCTCCGGCGTCCCCACCGTCGTCGCATCCGCCGCCACCACGTTCGCGCCGGCCCGCGTGTTCGAGGTCGCCGGCTACTACGCCGACGACACGCCGCCGGACGACGACACCCCCCCGGACGACGGGCCCACCCCTGGCCTGCCGCAGGAACTCCTGCCGGCCATGAGCAACTTCAAGCTCACCCTGCCCACGGGCCCGTCCGGGTCCCCGGACGAGATCTTCCAGCCCGCCCTGACCAGCTACAGCGACGCCACCTACTTCCACCTGAACACGGTCAAGGACGCCGTCGAGATGTGGGCGCCCGTCGGCGGCACCACCACCGGCGCATCCAGCTACGCCCGGACCGAGTTCCGCGAGATGGAAGCCAACTCGACCACCGAAGCCGCGTGGGAAGCGAACGACGGGAAGATCCACACGCTGCACGTCACGCAGGTCGTCACCCAACTGCCCGTGGCCCGGCCCATCGGCATCACCAGCCAGATCCACCCCGACGGGTCCGGCAACTTCCTGTTCATCGTCGCCGACGGCTTCAAGCCCACCACCGGGACCGTCGCCGTCACCGGCACCAACAACACCCTCGGCTTCACGATCTTCTGCAAGACCAACGACTCCGGCGGCAACCAGGCCGAGTACATCCCGATCCTGACCAACTACCGGATGGGGCAGGTCTTCTCCACGAAGCTCGAAGTGCTCGACAACAAGGTGAACGTGTACGCCAACCTCGGGACCAGCGCGACCGAGCTCAAGGCCACCATCACCGCGAACATCCCGCCGTCCGGGTCGAAGCTGTACTTCAAGGCCGGGTCGTACCTGCAGTCCAACACCACGAACACCGGCAAGACGGTGCCGTCCGGGCTGACGTCCCCCGTCTCCGGGCAGCCCACCGGCGGCGACGCCCCCACGGCCGGGTTCCGGGTCCTGCAGAAGGGCCTCACGGTCACCCACGTCACGAACCCCGGCGGCGGTGACCCCGGCGACCCCGGCGCGACCTACCCGGCCGACCTCATGGGCCAAGCCTGGAAGATCACGAAGCCGGACGCGACCGAGGTCAAGCAGCCCGACTTCAAGACGTTCACCGACTCCTCGTTCCTGCTCACGCCCGACAAGAAGGGCGTCATCTTCAACTGCCGCTGCAACGGCGCCACCACCCCGAACACCACCAACCCGCGCAGCGAACTGCGGGAGATGACCGGCGGCCCGAACTACACCACCCTCGCCGCCTGGACCACCACCGGCAGCACCGTCCACACCATGATCTACACGGCGTCGATCGACGAACTCCCCGTCAAGAAGCCGGAGGTCGTCGTCGGCCAGATCCACGCCACCGACGACCCGCCCGACGACCAGCTCGTCGTCCTCGCCTCCGGGTTCTACCCGTACTCCGGCACCACCGCCGTCACCGGCACCAACACCGCCATCGGGTTCAACCTGCGCATGCGCTGGCTCGGGTCCGTCTCCCTCAGCGGCACCCTCCTACCGATACTGATCCCCGACCTCCACATCGGCGAGAAGTTCTCGATCAAGATCCAGGTCACCGCCAACCGGTACCGGATCTGGGCGAAGAAGGACCCAACAGCGGCCAAGGACTTCACCGGCGTCCCCGAAGCCACCGCATCGGTCAACCTGACCCTCGCGTACTCCGGCACCAACTACTTCAAGCTCGGCAACTACGTGCAGTCCAACCTGTCCAACTCCGGCAAGACCGTCCCCTCCGGGTCCTGCGCCGGCGGCGCCAACCTCACCAGCCCAGCCGCCGGCTCTGCCACCGGCGGCGACGCATCCACGGCCGGCGGCAAGGTCACCATCTGGGGCAAGCCGCAGGTGACCCACGCGTGAGGCACCTCTTCGGCGACGGCCCCGCAGACTTCGCCGTCAGCCTCAACGCCTCCAACCTGCGCGTCCTCGGCAACGCCACCGGCACTGCCTGGACCGCCAAGACCGGCGGCAGCCAACTCACCGACCTGCAGACCGCGACCGGCGAAGGCGCCACCGTCATCACCTCCGGCGCCGACGGACGCATCGCGTTCTACGGCCCCGACAGCGTCACCAGCCTGTGGGTCGACTTCGGCCAAGGCCGATTTCAGATGGAAGCCGAAAGCGGCGCCGGGGCCCTCCCGCCAACCGGGTACACCGGGCCCGTCGACCTGTCCGGCGCGGCCAGCGTCACCCTCCCGCCCGGCACCGGCGCCACCCGCGCCCAACGCGTCATCATCGACACGAGACTGCGCCGCGCCACCATCGGCCTGCAGGTCCACGCCGCCGACGGGCAGGACGACACCGCCGACCACTTCGACGCCTACCGCACCTGGGAAGCCGACACCGGCGCCGACGTCGACGAATACAGCTTCTACATGACGGTGAACTCCACCGCCGACTACGACGGCGCCACCAAGTACACCGCCGCCGTCGGAGCCCAACTCGCCGCCGACCCCGACCGCGACATCTTCCTGGTCCTGGAGAACTTCTGCGACCACCCCGGGACCGACGGCAACCTCCAGGCCACCATCACCGCCCTCGCCAACCCGGCCAACCAGTTCACGGTCAACCTGACCGCCCTCGCCGACGCCATCGTCGCCGCCGGCCACATGAGCCGGCTCGTCATCGCCCCCATGCACGAATGCAACGGCGGCGGCGGCTACCCCTGGCAGATCTACGCCAACACCGGCGAGACCAACCCGAACACCTCCGCCCGGTACATCCAGGCGTTCCAGGCGATCGTCGCCCTCATGCGCGCCCGCGGCGTCACCGCCCGGTTCTGCCAGTGGTTCTTGACCGCGAACTCCGCGAGCTCCCTCACCGACTACGCCACCCACTACGTCACCGACGACTACTGCGACGAGATCGGCCTCACCTACTACAACCGGTGCGGCCTCACCTCCGGCTACTCCTACTGGGAAGCCCTCGGCCACAACCTCGCCGACCCCCTCCAGATGATCGTCGAGATGACCGGCCGACCCGTCCGGATCTGCGAGTCCAGCTGCGTCAAGGAAACCACCGACAACACCAAGGCCTGGTACGGCGAATCCAAGGCCGAATGGCTCGAAGGCGCCATCGACTGCGTCGGGTCCGGCGCCTGGGAACGCGTCCAGCACCTCACCCTGTTCATGGTCGACGCCTCCGACACCGAGACCACCCGGGACTGGCGGCTGCAGACAGCCGACCAGAAAGCCGCTGTCGCCCGCGCCGTCCGACGCCTGCGGAACCCTCGGGCCGACCGACCCGCCGGGCCCGCGTACACGTGGTCACCGAACCTGCTGCCGCCCCGCGTCGAGTACCCGACCGCCACCACCCCGTTCAGCGTGTCCGGGACCGGCGTCAGCATGGCCGCCGACACCCAGCAGCCTCCACGCCTCCCGCCCGGCACCGGGTCCATCAAGGTCACCCGGACCGCCGAAGCCGCAGGAACTCCCACCAGCCAGTCGCTGCGGTACATCGTCCCGTCCAACGCGATCTACACGCCCGGGAAGCCCTACACCCTCAGCTTCTACGCCCGGGCCTCCGTCGCCGGCCTCATCCTGTCCGCGGGCATCCGGCAGACCAACAGCCCGAACACGTTCATCGGGCAGGACAACATCCACCTCCGCACTGGGTGGCAGCTGTACCGGGTCCCCGTCCAGTCCGCGACCACCGAGCAGGGCGCCTGGCGGGTCTTCTTCGGGATCGGCGCCAACAGCCTCGCCGGGTCCATCTACGTCACCGGGCTCCGGTTCGCCGCCGGCATGGACGCCTCCACCCCCGTCGACAGCATCGCCCGCGCCGAACGGGTCACCGCCCTCACCGACGGCGCCACCATCACCCCTGTAGCAGACACCACCGACATCGCCACCGTCACCCTCGGCGGCAACCGGACCCTCGCCACCCCCACCGGCACCCCCACCGACGGGCAGAAGCTCATCCTCCGCGCCAAGCAGGACGCCACCGGCTCCCGCACCCTCACCCTCGCCAGCGGCTACAGCGACCCCGCCGGACTCCTGTCCCTGACCACCACCGCAGCGAAGACCGACCGGCTCACCTTCGAGTACGACGCCGCCCTCGCCAAGTGGTGCCTCATCGGGATCGTGAAGGGCTTCTAGTGCCCGCCTCCACCGACACGGGCGTCCCCCTGTCGCAGCGGTGCACCTTCGGCATCTTCGTCCCACCCAGCTCCGGCAACCCCGTCAACGCCGCCTACCACGAAGCGGAGACGCTCCTCGGGGTCCGCTCACCCATCGCCGGGGTCTTCTGCTCCTTCGACACCTCGTGGGCCGGGCACAACCTCGAATGGGCCGACTTCGCGTCCGGCGGCACCCCCCGCACCCTCGTCGTCGCCTGGATGCCCGACAAGACGACCGGCACCGTCACCCTGTCGCAGATCCCCACCGGCACCTACGACACCCACATCAACCAGATGGTCGCCGGGATGGCCGCCTACCCCGGACAGGTCATCGTCCGGTTCGGCCACGAAATGAACGGCAACTGGTACCCGTGGTCCGTCGCCTACACCGGCACCGACAAGGGCATCAGCACCGCCGCCGACTACGTCGCCGCGTCCCGGTACATCCACGACAAGCTCGCCGCGGCCGACCCGTCCATCAAGACGATGTTCTGCGCCAACGGCGTCGACGTCGGCGCCACCACAGCCGAGGCCTACTACCCGGGCGACGCCTACGTCGACCTCCTCGCCCTCGACTCCTACAACACGTACGCCGCCAACCCCGCCACCGGCTGGACCAGCCCCTACGCCACGTTCCAGCCCATGTACGACCGCCTCGAAGCCCTCAGCGGCGGCAAGGACATCTGGGTCGCCGAAACCGGCTGCATGGACGGCGTCACCGGCCGGTCCAAGGCGACCTGGCTCACCGACCTGTTCACAGAGACCCGCCTCGCCAAGCTCAAGGGCGTCGTGTACTTCGACTCCCAGGGCGGCAAGGACTGGCGGTTCCAGACCTCCACCACCGCCGCCGAAGCCGCCTCCGCCGGATACCGGTCCGTCGGCGACGCCGACCTTCCCGACGACATGGAGCCGCCCGTGGACGTCGCCCGCCACCTCTTCGGCCGAGGCCCCGGCGACTTCGCTGTCACCCTCACCGGCACCACCCCCGTCCTGCTGCCCAACACCGCAGGCACCGTGTGGACCGCCGAGGCCGGCGGCATCGCCCTCACCGACCTCCTCGACGCCGCCGGCGCCGCCGCGACCGGCGTCACCTCCGGCCCCGACGGGCGCGTCGCGTTCTGGGGCCCACCCGGGGTCACCTCCGCCTGGGTCGACTTCGGGTACGGCCGGTTCGCCATGAACACCAGCGAGGCGCCACCCGCGTACGGCAACGGCGACTACGCCGCCGTCGTCCCCCGGCCACTCCACGTCGACGCCCGCGACCACGGCGCCTTCGGCAACATCCCCGACGCCACCGCAGCCCTCGACGCAGCACGCGTCGCCGCCGGCCCCAACGGCACCATCCGCGTCCCCGCCGGCGTCCACATCGTCACCACCCTGGCCCTGTCCACCGCCGGGCAACGGTGGGAACTGGCCCCCGGCGCCACCATCAAGGCCAAAGCCGGGACCGCGACGTCCGCCGTCGTCGACATCACCGCTGACGGCGTCACCTGGACCGGCGGCACCATCGACGGCAACCGCGCCAGCCTGACCGGCGGCACCGACGGCACCAACGCGTTCGGCTTCAAGGTCGTCGGCGCCGACCAGACCCGCATCGAACAGGTCACCATCCGCGACACCCTCGACCAGGCCATCCACATCGGCAACGCCAACGGCCTCCACGTCGCCGACACCGCGATCACCAACTGCGGCCGCGCCGGCAACCGGAAAGCCATCACCGTCTGGTACGAGGGCAACTCCTCCGACCTGTGGTTCGAACGCGTCAAGATCGACGGCACCACCTCCCAGAACGGCGGGATCTGCGTCACCCTCGCCGCCGCCGTCACCGTCACAGGCGTCCACGTCATCGACCCCGACATCACCGTCGGCGCCAAGTCCGACGACGACACCCTCGGCGTCGAGTTCTTCACCGCCCTCACCAGCGGCGCCACCGTCCAGAACTGGACCGTCAAGGGCGGGTCCATCACCGGCACCGGCGCCCGCTGCTTCGGCATCTCCACCACCGGCGTCACCAACAACGCCACCAAAGGCACCAAGCGCGGCGTCATCTCCGGCGTCCGCATCGACGGCTGCCAGCAGACCCCCATCGAGATCATCGCCTCCGACGTCGCCGTCACCGGCTGCCGCGGCACCGGCAACGGCCCCGTCTACATCAACGCCGTCCAAGTCACCGGAGGCATCTCCGGCGTCGCCATGTCCGGCAACGTCTTCCGCGGCGGCGTCTCCTACGCCCTCGCCCTCCTCGGCGGCACCAACGGCATCCGCGACCTCAACCTCACCGGCAACGTCCTCGAAGGCACCGCCGTCCGCTTCAACGGCTACCTCAACGGCGACCTCGCCGACAACACGTTCCGCCTCACCGTCGGCGGCTTCGACTTCGAATCCACCGCCACCGCGGCCCCCGGCGCCAACCCCCAAGACCTCCGCATCTGCGGCGGCACCATCAACGTCTCCGACACCAGCCACGACGGGATCGTCCTCGCCTACACCGGCACCGGACGCCTCACCCTCGAAGGCCTCCGCATCCGCGGCGGCCGGCACGGCATCTACTTCCTCAACGCCGCCGACAACGTCACCATGCGCGGCCTCGACGTCCGCGGCGCCGCCCAACACGGCATCTACGTCGCCGCCACCGGCTGCGACGCACTCAACCTGTTCTCCTCCGTCATCGAGGACAACGGCGGGTGGGGTGTCATCTGGGGCAACGCCACCAACGTCACCACCAGCGGCAACCGGGTCCGCGGCAACCCGTCCGGGCAAGTCAGCAACGGCACCGCGACATTCGTGACGACGGTGTAAGCCGCATGAAGGGGGGCGGCCGTGGTCGTCAGGTTCGCGATCGCCAGCCTGCTCCCGGTCGGAGCGCAGGCCGCCACGGACGCAGTTCTCAGCCCGGACAGCTACGCCGCCTCATTCGCCCAGTACGGCATCGTCGGCGCCATCGCGTTCGGCGGGATCTGGTTCGCCTGGAGGGCGAACAAGCGGACCGAGGCCCGGGCCGACCGGTACGAGGAGCAGCTGTCCCAGCTGCACCAGGAGAACCGCGACAAGGTCATCCCCGCGATGATCGCGCAGACCCAGACGAACGCCGAGGTGGCGCAACTCCTCCGCGACCTGCTGCTTCGCGACCGGAGAGCCCAATGAAGGCGGCCGACTTGACCGACTTACAGGACGAACTCCAGCGAGTCACCGACGCCCTCCTCGCGTCAGTCGCCGACCTCCAAGAACTCGTGACCGCCGCCCGCCGAGAACGACAGGGGGAACTCGACCGTGAAGACGATCAATGAGCTGAACGGCACGGTCGAAATGCTGTCCGGCCGCGTCCACGAACTCGCCGAGGAGCTCCGCGCCAGCAACCGCGAACTGCGGCGCCGCACCAACACCCTCCGGTACGTCCTCATCGGCATGGGCGTCCTGCTGGTCGTTGCCATCGTCGCCGCCGCCAGCGTCCTGCTCGACAACCGTCAGCAGATCGAGGCGAACAACCGGAAGTTCTGCCCCCTGATCGAGCCGTTCGTCGTCAGGCCGGGAGACCCGCCCTCCACCACGCCACGCGGCCGGCAGATCGCCGCGTCGTTCGACAAGCTGGCAGGTGATTTCCAATGCCGCTGACCACTGCCCGCCGGACCGCGATCGGCTGGTCCGTCCTCGACCGGGCCGCCGTCCCCGCCTACGTCATCCCCGTGACCGGCGGGACGGTGACGATGCGCCTGCGCCCCGGCGACACCGCCACCATCCTCGTCGACCTCGTCAAGCGGTTCGACGCCACCGTCGAACCCGTCCTGCAAGGCGAACCCGACGACTGGTCGTACAACCCCCGGAAGGTCCGCGAGAACTCGACCATCTGGTCCGAGCACGCCGCCGGCACCGCCATCGACCTCAACGCCGTCGCCCACTTCCGCGGCGCCAAAGGCACCTTCACCGAGCAGCAGCTCCGCGCCATCGGCCGGCTCCTCGACCTCTACGAGGGCGTCGTCGACTGGGGCGGCAAGTTCCGCACCACCCCAGACGAGATGCACTTCGAGATCGGCCTGCCCCCGGGCGACCCCAAGATCAAGCGCGTCGCAGCGAAGATCCGAGCACTGGAGGACGACATGAGCGAAGCCGACGTCAAGCGGATCATCGCCGCCATCCCCACCAAGGAGGCCGTCGCCGCCGAGGCCTACAAGCAGCTCACGACCCAGGCGTTCACCAAGGACGAGGAGGGCGTCAACCTCGACAAGCGCCCGCCCGTCCAGATCGCCCTCGTCGCCGCCCGGAACACCGAGAAGCTCGTCGCCGTCACCGCAGGCCTCGCCAAGCTCGTCTCCGGGCTCGTCACCTCCACCGCCGACGACGCCACCAAGGCCGAGCTCGCGCAGATCAGCGGGAAACTCGACCAACTGATCGAAGCATCCATCCCCGACCCGGCCGGCCCGCCCGCCTGATCAGGCGATCTGCTTCCACGACGTACCGCCCTTGCAGAACCACAGCTTCCCGTCCTTGTCCGTGACCAGGTCCCCCCTGTTCCCCGACTTCGGGTGGGCACCGGGCAGCGGCTTCAACGTCAACGTGGTCACGTTCGCGGAGTAAGCGGTCGCCTTCCCGAACGTCGCCTCGTCAGCCGACGTCTCCAGCGACGACACGTGATTGATCGACGCCACGTACCCGAACGTGTAGTCGAGCAGCGCGCCGCCCTCGACCTGGAACCCGGGCATCTTCCCTTCGAAGTCACGCTCGGACCAGTTGTACGGCGCCGACGTCAGACCCCGCAGGAACGACGGGTTCCGGTACACCGTCCAGGCCGTCGACTCGTTCCGCTGGCCCATCACGAGCCCCTGGCCGTTCGCCGCGGACGCCCCCGTCGGCGCCGCCAGGACCGCGCCCACAGCCAAACCTGCCGCGCCGGCCACACCAACGACCCACTTCACACCACGCATGCCACACCTTCCGTAGTCACCAACTACCGAACGTAGTGACCGCGGGGTGTGGACAGGCATCCCCCGACCAGCCCCAACGCGATCCGCCGACCGGAGGACCCATGACCGACTACCTGTTCCGGCCGAGCGGGCTCCAGCCGGGCACCACGTACCGCGTCGACACCGGCGCCAGCAACGGCACCGCCGCCGCCATCACCCGCGTCGACCCCAAAACCCCCATCGACGGGTCCAAGCTGAAAGCCGACGCCGCCGGAGCTGTCCCCGAGTTCGTCGGCACCGCCGCCACCCTCTACCTGCGGCCCCTCGACTACCTCGGCACGCCCGGAACCGCAGTCAGCTCGACCGGCAGCGCCTTCCCCGTCGCGACCGCCAGCACCGGCGTCAGCCAGTCCGACCTGACCGCAGCCGTGGCGGCCACACTGGGCGGCGCGCCGGACTGGATGAACACCCTCGCCGAGATCAGCACCTCCATCAACGACGACCCGGCGTTCGCCGCAACCGTCACCGCGGCCATCGCCTCGGCGGTCGCCGCAGAGCGCACTACTGCCGCGACCATGACCAACAAGACGATCGACACCGCCGGCCCCAACACCCTCAAGGTCAAGGGCATGACGGTCGACGCGACCGGCTCCAACACCGGCACGTGGCTGTTCCCGTCGATCTCCGGGACGATCAACCTCGTCGGCAACTCCAACACGCAGACGATCACCAGCAAGTCCCTCGACACCAGCAACCGGATCATCGACTCCAGCGACTCCACCAAGAAGGTCGCGTTCGCCCTGTCCGGGATCACCACTGGCACCACCCGCACCATCACCGTCCCCAACGGCGACGTCACCCTCACCAGCGCCGCTGCCACCGTGGCGGGCCTCCACGGCCTCAAGGCCGTCTCCCTCGACCCCTACACCGCCACCGGCAACGGCGCCATCACCCTCGGCCGCATCTACTTCGCTCGGGTCCGCGTCGACGACGCCGCCACCATCACCGGCGTCATCTACCACGTCGCGCTCGCCGCCTCCGGCGCCACCAGCGGCCAGAACTTCGTCGGCCTCTACGACACGTCCGGCAACCTCCTCGGCGTCTCCGCCGACCAGACCACCAACTTCGGATCCACCGGCGAACGGAAAGCCGCCCTCACCACCCCGTACGCCGCCGCGGCCGGCTACTACCTGATCGCGATCCTGTCCAACGCCTCCACCAGCGGCGTCGGGATCGCCCGCGGCAACTCCAACGGGTCCTCCCCGTTCGCGCACAACCTCAACGTCACCGGCGTCAACTCCCGGTTCTCGTCCTTCACCACCGGCAGCCAGACGTCACTGCCGTCCACCATCTCCACCGGCAGCATCGACGGCGTCACCTCCCTGCCGCTGCTGCTCGGGCTCTACTGAGGAGCAGCCATGACCACCACCGTCGAGGTCCCCCTCGCCCCCTACCCGTCACTGGCCCGGTACAGGAAGCTCGTCTTCCAGGTCGCCGGCCTCGTCGCCGCCGTCCTCGGCGCGCTCATCGACGCCACCACCAACGGCGGCATCGTCACCGGCGTGACGTGGCTCCTCGCCGTCGGCGCAGCCCTGCAGGCCGCCCTCACCTACTGGCCGGCGTCGTGGGCCGTGAAGTTCCTCGCGTCCCTCCTCGGCGTCGCGTTCTCCGGGCTCGCCGCCGGACTCACCGACGGGTTCTCCAACGCCGAGATCATGCTGCTGGCGTGGCAGCTGACGATGTGGCTCGCCGGCGGCGCCGTCGACAACGCGCCCCAGCCGCTGCCCGTCGTCGCCCCCGAACTCGGGGAACCGCTCGAACGGCGCGACCGCGGACAGATCGCCATCGGGTTCCTCGCCGCCGTCGGCGCCCTCATCCTCACCGCCGCGCTCACCGCCATGCTGATCGCCGCGCTCGCACCGACCGTCGGGACCAACGGGGGATAGCCTCGACAAAGCGGGACGCCACGGACGGCGCCCGCGCCTGGACCGCGTGCCGCGGACAGTCACCTGGAACGGCCCCTGCACCTCTCCGGAGGGCAGGGGCCGTTCTGGTCGTTTTGGTGGCGTTGCTGCCCGTGGTGCTGCCATAGCCCGGTGCGGATACCCCCGGCCACCCCGTCTGTACCGGTGCCACCTGGGTCTCTACAAGATCGGAGGCGGCGCGGTCAACATACGTCCTTGTTAGGTTCGCCGATGTGACGCGGCCTGCCCTGGCGTGACAAACAACTGGTCAGAGGCATGATCAACAACCCGAGATTTGTCAGACAGTGACTCACCCAGACACGCTCTGGCTGCCATTGGTGCTGCCCCACAGCGCACTCTCCATCGACGCCGCCGCGGCGTCCCGGAGCTCCTTCACCACGTGCTGGTACTTGGCCGCCACACTCGCCTCCGACCAGCCGAACACCGCCATCGCCACCCGGACGTCCACGCCCTGGACCAGCAGCAGCGTCGCCGCCGTGTGCCGGGCGTCGTGCAGCCGCGCCATGCCGGCGGCCGAGACGTACCCGCCCTTGCGCGACCGCCCCGGCGACGTCATGCCCTCCGGCGCCAAGCCGGCCGCCACGAGAAGGTCCTTCCACGCCCGCCAGTCCGTCTCCTGCTGCACCGGGCCGCCCGTGGTGTTGGGGAAGACGAGCTCGACCTTCTGCACCGCCCCGGACGGGTACGGG
>JACCDR010961567.1_pt1 | contig 18424 bp, 19 predicted proteins | sample 7446431 | NCBI WGS metagenome assembly JACCDR01 (sample SAMN15323443, study PRJNA562643) | freshwater metagenome | isolation source: river surface water | place: USA:Blue River Watershed | collected 2017-08-17
AGACTAAGTAACGTAACGCGATATCTACTTTTCTATCATGTATATGTTCTTTAATTCTTACTGATGTTAATAAGTGTTTTGGAACTAGTTTCTTTCTAGCTACTTTAGCAGCATCTTCAGCAGTCTGAGTCGTTCTAGTTAGAGCAGCATCGATATCATCCTTTACTACTTGGTTAGGATCTCCTTCAATAGGTATAGTCCTGTTGATACGTTGTTTAACTATTACCATCATGGCTACCCATGCCCAACCCATCCAATAACCTGGAGCTACAGTAAACTGTCCATTAAAAACAGTGTCCCAAGTTAGAAAGCCTGAACCAGAAAAAATATCATCACTTAACAATGATGATGAAACTTCGTGTGTCGCAGAGTATGAAACTATTCTTGGGAACTTAGCTGTTGGATTAGGTACCTCTGTATCAATGATAACGTATTCAAGTTTTCTGTTTTCTTTATTGAATACATAACGTTGCTTTCTATTGAAACCTAATGGTTGGTACGGTTCTAAATATTGGGCTAAAGATTGTACTACAGACTTACGAAGTTTAGGATTATTAATCCAATATTCCATATCGTCATTAGAAAAACCATCATTTGTAGCTGCCCAATGTGCTAACCCTGCTGTAGTTTTTTCACCAGAAAATTCAATAACTCCTTTCAAAGTTGCTACGATGAATCCTTCTTCACTAATATCTATTTCCTGTTCTTCAACAACAGAAATTACTTTTATCTCCCAAGCCCAAGTAGTGTTCTCAATTACTTCTGCTGGATGTCTCGGTCTATCTGTTCGTAAGTCATTAGTAATGTTTGCATGAGTTAACACTGGGATTAATGCTTTAGACGTAAAAAATACACATCTCCATTTACATTTAGCTGCTGAATTATTTGCTAATGGTTCCCAGTACAGTACTTCAGGTATAGGTCCAAGACCATAATTACCTAACTCTTTCTCTGTTGTTAGTCCAGTTAATGAATGTACGAACCCTGAATCCCATTGATCCGCAACATCTCCTCTACCTGCCCCTCTAAAAGCAAAGTTTAAACTTTGATGAGGTTTCATAAGTACTTGACGAATATAATCTAAATCAGCATCAATAGAATCTATTGGGTTACTTTCAACAGTTCCAATATACCTAGTTTTGTTTGTAACTATAAATTCACATTCGATAGTATGTTTAAAATACTTGGTAGTGAATCCGTCATCAGCCCTAACTGACTCAGTATTTAGATTAGTATTTACGAACCCATTGAACTCGTATCCACCATAGTAAATGGTATCGTATCTGCATGTCATGTTATTAATCTTTATAAAAATGGTACATTATCATCTAATTGCTCAGCTTGATTGCCTGCTCTATTATTGGCTCGGTTCCGTCTATTTTGGTTTATACGATTAGTCCCATTAGCCATCAACTGTAGGAAAGTCATAGGAGCCAAGCTCATTATATACCCCATCACAGCAGCAATCATAGGTGTAAGTAACGTAATCAAGAACTTAATTTGTTCAAGTATTCCTATTATTAAGGGAGATAAAGCAACTACGAATTCATCGAAAGATCTTTTAAGTTCTAACTGAACTTCGTTAGAAGACCTTTGAATACTCGATAGTTGATCGCCGTACAATCTACCCATTGTCATATCTTGGTCAAGCATAGCCAGTTGCTTATCAATCTTAGTTGCTATAAGTTCGAATGAAAATGGTGTAGCTCTTTCAGCTGTATTGTTAGCCATCTGTTCTAATAGACTTATAGATTCAGCGAATTCTTCAATAGGTAGAACATTTGCTAAAACTTTTCCTATTTGAGAACCTAATAAACCGCCGAAAGGTCCACCTACAAAAGCTCCAGCAACAGCTCCAGCTAATTGACCAGTTATATCCGCACCTGCTCTTGCTCCTTTGGCTCCAAACTTAACAGCATCTCCAGCTGTAGCTCCTTCTTTAGACGTAGACTTAACCCCTAACGATAAGGCATCAACAGTTAGAACCTTTGCTACTTCTCTAATTGACATAGCAAATTCTTTTAAAGCCTGTGTAAAATCTCCAAACGTTAAAACAGGTGAGTTATGTGAAGGAGGCTGATTAAAATTAGGAGGTAAAGGACTGTTCGATCCTGTATTATTTCCTCCAGTATTTCCTCCACCACTACCACCTGATTGATTTCCACCCCCACCATTTTTTCTGGAAGAAAAAGATACTGGGATTGTTGAAAAGTTAAAAGACTTGAATGTTCCGCCTTGGGAAGCATATAAGCTTATTTTTGAATCGTCGTCAATTTGTGGAATAAGGTCTGGAGTGTTTCGTAAGAAGCTATCTTTTGCTGAATGGTACGTTTTACTAACACTAGCTTGCGAAGAACCAAGCTTCTTTTTAGCTTGTAGAGCTTCGTTATACGCAAATTCAGATGCAGCTTCTTTTTTCTTTTCTTGTGCATACTTATCAAAAGCTTTATCGAACTCTTGAATTATTTTTGAAGCTTCTTTTTCCTTCTTTATAGCATCTTTAAGTTGTTGGTCTATCTCTTTTAATTCTCGGTCTATATCACCTTGAGCTTTTCCTTTTGAAGCAGTATCAAAGGTTTTTTGTTCAAGAGTAGCTATAGCTTCAGATACGAAGCTACGTACAGATTCTTGTATTGTGTTTAGATTTTCTTGAAAAGACTTGTATCTATCGACTCTATCTGAATCTACTTCTTCCTCTCCTTGCATGTTTTCTAATCTAGTATCAACTTCAGCTTTTAGTAAAGCTAGTTGATTATCTAAGTTAGTTTGGTATGCCAGTATCGAACTTTGTTGTTTGTCTTGTTCTTGCTTAACAAGAGACATCAGTGATTCTATATCTTCAGCTTTTGTAGCTTTATCAAATAGCTTTTCAAAGAACGGTTCTTGTGTAACGTTACGTTCTTTAAATGACTTTGAATTTAAAGTTCGGAAGAGGTTATCGATTCTAGCTTCTAGTTTTTCATCAGTCATTATCAACTGATTAGATGGGGGTTTATCTAAAGAAGCTTTAATCTCAGGTGGAAGTATAACATCAACTGGATCTACTTCATATACGTCGGAACTACTGGAATCGGGAGCTTTGGTAGTTGTTGCTGGTTTTTGTCTAGCTGACTTACGAAAGCGAGGAACCTTTCGTAATTGCTTTTCAAGTTGTTTCGATTCGTGTTCAGATGCAGCAAGTTTTTCTTGTAGCTCAGTATTTTGTTCTATTACTTTGTTTAGTTCTTCTTCGTCATTATCGTCTTGAGAAGCATGAATATCTATCGATGCCATCAAATAAAGTCCTTATATGAAAATAACCTAGCACTAGGCTAGGTTATAGAGTTTTTAGAAGATACTAGGCGATTACAAAATAACTCATTGGAGAGTTACAAATAGTTACGGCAGCTGGCGAAGTAGGAGCACTGTCCGGAGTTGGCAAAATCAAAATAGATACTGCTAATTTCCTATGCCCAGCATTAAACCGTTGTGACGTTGGTTCAGCTGCAATAACTGCTCTAGGGTATGTTATTGATGCAACAGCAGTAGCCCCAGGTCCACCAGCTGTAGCAGCTGTAGTACCACCGCATGGAGTTAATACAAGTGGTTTAGCGTATGTCGATAGAAGTTGTCCCATTCCACCGACTTTACCATACTCACCTGATTCAAATAAAGTTCCATCATTGTCGGCATCATAAGGCCAAAACAAATCTCGAACTCCAGGCATGTTAACTTCATAAAGAACACAACGAAGCATCATATCGATACCTCGTACTACTCCATCAAGCATACCTTGGTAATGGTCTGCTCTGATTTCTTCATAGATTCGAGATGTTACTTCTTCGAATCCGTCTTCTAATGTACCAAGTGCTTTTCCATTGAAGGTAGCGGAAAATGCACCACTAATGAAACCCATGATTATTTCCTTTGGTTATTGGTCTATAAACTCAATGCTTTCGAGATATTGTCTCTCTTCAGCTTCTTTTCGTTTTTGTTCGTAAACGTCTAGACAACGCTTACAAGTTGCTGCTGTTGGATGTCTTGTTACTACTCGTTGGCCATTAGGAGTTCTAAGGCTTGGAGCATTACAGAATGTAGCCCACTTCTGACCTGAAGGTACTGGTTTTTCATAGTGTTCAGGAGACGTGTGAACTATTGTATTGTTTGGCAAATCTTTTTCTGTTCCAAGTAAACAGATTCTAGTTAATGCAATAAACTTTGCATTTGGGCAACATTTTAAATCGTTTATGTTTCTGCCGTGAACATGCTTCTTGCAAATTGAACATTCAAAAGGATTCATAATTTTGAAAATGTAGGGCTAATGCACAATGCAGAATTAACTCTAAAACTTAAAAATCCTTGGAAATTTAATTGTTTTGAGTTAATTCCGCATTGTACGAAAAGGGTGACTAACACGAATTTGGACGAGCGATATGAGGAGCTTGAAAAGTAGTTGTTAACGTTATTGCTGCGGGCCTAGGATTTGAATGGTTTGGTGGATTTTCATTGGATGAAAAGTAATCAGGATATCGTTTTACCGGAACAGTTTCAGAGTACATATACCGAATACGATCAATGAAGTCTATCGAACTAAAAAGTTCTGCAACATCGATAGGTAAACTAGCTTTATTGGTATTCCAATTACTAACTATCCTATTATGTATATTATATATATTATTATATATATATAATATTACTATGTTATTCAGGAGTTCGATACTATCATCTACAGTCTCGTATAAGTATTTTCCTACTCTATCCATTGGAACACTTCTAAATCTTTGTCCTACAGTAACTCCAAATAAGATCTTATCCATATAAGATTCTGATTTAATATTAGGATTAAACCTATCAACACTATGGACAATGCAGAATTTTTCCCCTATTGTAGGAGGGGCCGAATCTGAACTGTCATTAAGTATGATTGAATCCGAAGTCATATAGTGCAAAAGCTCCTTCGAATCCCGTAAAGCTTCTTTAACAGAATTCAGTACAGTAGCAGTATACATTTTCTTTCCAGAAACTTAGGGGGTGAAGGGGGAAGGTTACAAACCACGACGACGAAAATACTTTTGAAATTCAGGTAAAGAAATTTTAACCGCCTCGTTGACTAGATCTTCAAGGTCATGTACAAATATGTTCCTTACTGAATCAACATCGTCTGCATAATCAACACTAACACCAAAATGAATTGAACGTTGTGTTACTCGAACTTCCTGTTCAGATGAAGGTACATAAACACCATTTTGAAAGATATTTGGTTTAAGAGCATTTAGAAGTCTTCTAGATCTAATATTGGTAGCAACCTTACCACTATAAACTATATTCTTCCGCTTCTTCCATTCATATGTTTTCTTTTTCAACGGTTCCCATGTACCTCCAAAAGAATCAGGAGATCCTTTTGCTTTAGCTATAAAAGCCCTATAGTTGATTTTTATTAGGTTAAACAAAACTAAGTTATGAAAGAATAAAGTAGCATCAACCCATTCTTGTCTTGTTAGTTTTCGTTTAACTGTTACAATGTTACCCCATGATGGAACTAGAACCATGAATAAGGCACCCACCGATCAACATTTATTTGGCCATTTACAGTTTCAGTAGAAGTTAAAGGATCTACTCGAATAGAGTTAAAAGGTACTCTATTGTCGCTTCGTATATTTTGCATAACTACAGAAGCTCCAACTTGTCTTGGAAGTTCTTCAAGGTAAATTTCACCATCTATTAATTCAACAAATTCTTCCAAGATATGGAAATAATCGTTTTCATAGATAGGAGCATTACCTCGTTTTTTAGATAAGTAATAACAAGCTATGATAGTACACCTATGTCGCACCCAAGGAGATTGAGATAGGTGTACATCACTAAATAGCTTATTAAGTCTTCCTTTGACTGTACCTGTAGCTCTTTGGATATTCTCCTCTATCAGCTCTTCATTGTCGCTAACGTGGTCACTGTGCCACTCTTCAGCATCTTCTGAAATTTGCCTAATCACTTCATCTCTGGAAGAGAAAGTAATTGGATAGGGAGTTCCGTAGCTCATGTTACAATCCTAATCGATGAACGTTTGCATACATAACAACATTTGGCATCATCAACAATGGAATGTACTTGAGAAGGAACTTAGCTTCAAATCGAGCTGGATCAATCTCATGAGTTCTCCAAGTTGTAAAGCCTTGCACTTGTCGAGGTTGGCTATGACGATCTTCAAGAATTACTTCTTTACCGGTTGACCAACCTACCCATAGTGGACTTGGTTCAGGAACCATAATCGCATAACCATCAGGAATGAACATCTTGAAGTTTGTTGTACTGATTTGTTCCGATTCGTTTGGAACAACTTGAGTTTCAACAAGACCTTCATTGTAGATGTGGAACGTATATTGAGGTAGTGCTCTGAATACTACGTCATAATTACCACTGGTTGGAGGTTCATCACCTTTAACAGGTCGTTTGGTAATAGAATTAAAAATCTGGAACGAACTACCACCTGTTTGAGACAACTTAGTATTGTTAAACAAGTAAGAAGCTGTAATACCGTTAAGAATAACGTGTCGTACAGGGAACCCACTGATACGTGCTGACATTACGTCAATTTCCATCATATGATTAATGATAGGAGCACCTGCCAGAGTCCATTCTTCACCTGAAGCAATAATACCTCCAAGATCTCCAAGATTGCTAGAAGGAATCTTGTAGTTATTCAAAGATACAGCATCGGCATCGTCAAGCTTACATAATCTGTACGAATCACCATCGTCTTTGATACCGAAACCACCCTTCAACATATGGGCTACCATCCATTCGATTGAGTTATCAATCTCTTGTTTAGCGTGAGCCAATTGAAGAGCTACGTATCGAAGACCCATATCATCAACAGGAGTATTTGAATTAAAAGACCCCAATGGACGCATCTTGTAAACTTCGTTATAGAAGATTTCACGAGATGGATGGAAACGATAAAGTGTGGCCAATTCTTGACCAACTGGCTTTCTACCACCTTGTACAGGTGGAGAATATCCAGGGCTAACATTAGCCATAGTTCGAGTTGCAGCATAAATATCGTATCCAAACGTATCCCTGTCTGAAACCATTGTAGGTGTTCCAGAGTAAGGATTAATACCTAGAAAGTTCTGAAAGAACGATGCAGGTGTTCTGAGACGTTGAACAGAAGTTAAAATCTGTCCAGGTTTCATTAGTTGATCAAGTGACATTCCCGGCATAATAGTTTTCCTTTGTTAGTTTCAGTTAGTTAATGGATTAGGTAGCTAGTGTTACGGTTTGAGCTTCCCATAGTCTTGGAACAACCATCCACTTAGTACCTGTTCCAATAATCTCGAAGCTACCTCCAGTCAATTCGTTAGCAGTTGACAAAGCAACACTATCAGCTGCGGTATCATTAAGTCCGATAATGATATCAGCTGTAGCACAAGTCAACGTAAGGTTACCGTTATCAGTGTTATAAACTGTATAACGTAGTCCTCGTTTAGGAGAAGCTGGTAGAGTAATTGTCTTAGCTGTAGTTCCAGTGCAGAACACTTCTACACCAACCATAGCTTCAGTCAATGTTAAGGTTGCTGCTGACAGATCCATGAAGTTGTTACTTAGTGCGTAACCTTCTGGTCTATCATCGAAAATGAATCGTGTATCCATCTGACGACGGATAACCCATTCACTGGCATTTCCTACAATTCCATCAGAACTGCTAGATGCTAATTGAATGCCTTTGGATCGTACACCACCACGGATAAGAACGTAACCCATAAATCGGTCACGATCAGTTGAATCCATTTGTACTTTAACAGCGTGCATCAAAACAGCTGCTACGTTTTGAGTACCGTCTGTAGCTGTAGGATCATATTGTTTATACTTCTTTGTTCCAGAAACTCGTCCTAGAAGCAATCCAGGTCGAAGAACATTAGTGTATCCTGTGTTTCCAGCATCTCTAGCTGTACCATCGATAATGCCTGGAAAGAATTGTTGATGGTGGATTGGACCCCATAGCACACTACCTTTAGTGGTAACTTCCTGAACAGGAGGAAGCTGCTGTCCAGGCATTAAATTATGGAAGTCGAAATTTGTAATAGCTGACATCTTTTGAATTTCCTTTTGTTACTAAATTTGTAAACTTATTAGATCAATGTTGCCATGTAATCAGCAACCTTAGTCATCTCTTCAGCAGCTTCAGCACTGATATTATCCATTTGAGATAGGATCACTTCTGCATCTGGTTGCTTAGGTTCAGGAAGTGCTTCGAGACTCATAAGAAGATCATCAATTAAAGCTGGGGCTACTTTATTGCCTTCAAACTTTAGTTCATAAGCAGCTGCTTTAGGATATAGGCTAGAATCAGCATGAGCTTGTGTGGTTCTACCTGACTTCACTAATGCATCAATTCGAGTTTTAAATCCTTTACGTCGATCTGATTGCATTTCTGTTTGCATAGCCGACATAATCAATTCACTCTTAACAACGTCTTCGTTTTTAACAGTTTCAACTTTGAAATCGTCAACTGTAAAAGCTTTTCCGGTTACTGGGTTAACTGTGTTAGTCTTTACTAACGCATCAATTTGTGCCTGATTCATAATCAATGGTTCTACCTTTATTGTGTCTGTGTCATCATCGTAAGGTGCGTTCAGCAATTTATATTGCTTTACAGCATTTAATAAATTAGAAACTAGATTTAGCGGTGTAGTATTTTCTGGAAGAAAAAGTCTACAGCAATCTTTGAGTGCTGCTACTAACTCAGAGATGCTAGCTGTATCGTAGTCGTTTGGATCATCGACGGATTTGTATTCGGTAGGTTCTAATTGAGACATAGCTAGAATTTCAAAACCATCTTCGATTCGTTCAAAATCTTCTTGATTGTTTTCGATAGGATGCGTTACTAAAGCAATATGCATGAATGCATTATCAATAACGTCATTGCTATCGGTTACCTGATGCTTCTTTTTAATGTATACAGAAGTATCTTTAACGATTGTTCCTATTTTACCTGCTGGTGTATTAGGATCATCAGGATCTCCAGGTGCGTCAATATCACCTTCTAAACCGTACTTACCGTCTTTAGTTGTAACCAATTCAATGTTAGACCAGAAACCTCCATTTTTTGTAGAGTCTTCTAACAGTCCGTTATTGCCTTCAGTAAAAGAATTAATTTCTAAATCGTGTCTCCAAGGAGCAGGTATACGTATACCTTTTTCTTCCATCTTCTTTGCTGACTTACTGAAGTCTTTAACATCTTTAGCAGTTACAACTCGTTCTAGATCGTATTTGCCTGTTTCAGGATTGAACTGTTTATAAGTTCCTTCCTTAATAAAAACTTTTCTAAATTTTGCCATTAGATTATTTTCCTTGTTACATCTCCTGAAATTACAAATCTACTACTCTTCATAATAAGATCGATATCTCCGTTGGATCGTTTAACTTTTATGTCGTATTTCAAATTGTTAGTTACAGGATATTTAACTGTTTCACTTGGTTTTAATGTTACTAAGACATCTCCAGTAGTTGATTCTACTACAACTATTGAACCGTTTGCAGAAGTACTAGCTGGAACTGAATTAGATACTAGCAATCCTCCAATACTTGATATTTGAACGATGCTTTTTGCGTCTGAATCAGAATCTCGTCTTCTTAAAGTAAACCATAGCTCAGTAGCATTTGTCAATCCCCCTAGATTTTCAAATAGGATTGCCCACGTAGTTCCTCTGTATCTTATGATATTTGTTGGGTCAAACCCAGCATCTTCTAAGACTTGTGGTACGGCTACAGTTCCAATATTTGAACTTGATCCAGCATTTTGTTGTAAGTCGATAGTTGCCAATGCCGAATAAACTTCATTTGCTGGTAAGGAGTTTCCTTCAAACAAAACCCAAAACCTGGAAATACTATCATTTAATGTTATTGGCCAGTATCCTCCAGAAGTAGCTTCAGAAAGTTGAACCTTATTAGCATTCCAATTAGTTAAATTGAACGGTAGGTTTATTAAAGGCCAAGCATTGATAATTGTTCCAGGTGGTGAACCTACCCAAGGAGAAATAGTTACCGATGCCATTATTTCTTTTCCTCTAAAACTTTAACAACTTCAGGTCCAAATAATCCTAATCTCTGGAAAAGAGAAGTAGCATTATTGCCAACAAAAGTTGTTAGTACTAAACCTAGGATAAGCCATGCCATTTTCGGGTATTTATGAGCTAAGCCTATGATAGAAGTCAGTGCGTGTTCTTCAATAGTTTTATCTGTCATTCGTTTGACCTGTGTTGCTAAGTTATTAAAAGCTTCTGTAAATTCTGCTTGAGCTTTTAATGATGCTTCAAAAGCTTTAGCAGTACCATTATAAAAAGGCTCCCATCTACACCAACAGAATTCTATAGGTCCAGTAGCTGGATATCTTGTAACATGTAGCATTCCAACTTGAGGAGCTGAGTTTTTAGGTACGTAACTTTTTTGAACTGCATAGCTCATAGTATAATCGTTTAAACTTTCTAATTCTTTTATATCTGCTTCAAGGCTATTGTCTTTAACTGAGATATCTTTCCAATTCTTTGAGACTATCTCATAAGAAGTATACTTACTCCAATCAAGAAAAGACCTATTAGCCCATAAAATGGTTCCATCCGGTTTAGAAGCTATATACATAGAACTAGAATGTTGAGCCATTAACTTTAAAGCTTTACAATCTAATTGTTCTAACCAAATCATTAACATTCTTTCTAAATTAATTAGGCTGCCACTTGAAATACATGAACAATTGGTATGTCTTCAAATTGTGAAAATGTATCCTGCTGCGAAATCGCAACGAATAATAACCTATCAACTGGATCGTAAGCACATCCAGTGTAATAATAGTAATCCATAGTCTTTGGAATCTCGTTAGGATGTCCCAAAGTCATTTCCCAAAGATGTTTATGTTTATGTACAGGATTGTTGGCTCTTTGAATCGGTGTCAATCCACTGTCACTTAAATCGTCTGGATCGTAGATCCAAATCTGTGGAACGAGACTTGGAGTATGTGGTCCAGTACCAGGGATTAGAGCAGTGTGACCATGACAACATGGATCTCCCTCTGTTGAATACCAAGTGTGCGGAAGGTTTCCACCGTTGTAGTGAGCTGTTCGGAACGCCGGATCATTTATCCGATCAACCATAACGCTACAAAAAACTATTCCGTGTTTGGTTGTGTTCTGAATCCATGCGGCTCCGTTTGCCATATCGATGTCACTAACAACCCCGACAGGATCTTCAAGTGTCGGGCTATCGCATGTGTATCCACTACCTGTTAGAGTCTTCGTACACTTTTGCCAAGTTGGGTCACGCAACATTTTGTTGCTAAGGTTCGCAGTCATTATTTCAGTTGTTGGTATCGACACGTCTCCAGTGTCGCTTACCGAATCCGCTGCGTTGCTGAGTAGATTTGCAGAGCTAAATGAATTTAGTGAATGCCCCCAAGTGTTAAGCACATTGATTGAAGTACTAATACCTCCAATCATGTGAGTGTGCCCACCGAACAAAGATTGCTTGTCTGACGGAATATTTAACATGAATCCGTTTGATTGTTTAGCGTGACATTGAGTTCTCCAAGATCCGTAACTAGAATGACTCGATGTGCCGTTGAAGGTAGTTGCTCCGATGGTTCGTGAGTGTTCATCTGAATAATATGGACCAAAAGACCACAATAGCTTCTCTCCATCCCAATTCAATCCAAATTGATGGACGCCATTGACATCGGTTATCGTTCGCTTATCTCCGAAGATGTCTCCCCATGCTTTATAAACACTCATCCGCTGGCCTACACCTTCGTACACCATCTCGCAGACTTTTCCTACAACTGGTTCACCAGCATGAGCCATCGACATGAACACATGCAAATCACCACCGATGCGGCGAGTTGTTATCGATGTGCCATAGCTGTAGCCAAAACGAACTCCTGTTGTGTCTAATGGTACGAATGCCGAGCCTAGATATGTGAAGTCACTTGTGCTAAGCACAGAACGGCTTGATGAAGAAACAGCAGAACTACCACCGACAAAGCTACTTCTATGCAATCTCATTAGATCACCTCGATAGCTTCTACGAAATTAACTGGGTCAGCGACATACATAAAAACCGATCCCCCAGATGTCTGATATCCATAAACTTCAACCGTATCACCGACCGATAAATTAGCCGCAATTGATGCTATCAAGCAAGGGTATGCACTGTTCCCGTTATCTACTGAAACTGTAGCAACGACAGAACCGTTTACATGAATACGACATTGTGTGTTTGTACTAGCCCCGAGTGAATCGTATTGAACACCAGCTCGTAGGTTATATAAACCATCGCGACGTATCACGATTTGGTTACTTCCAAGGTTTGCCATCGTTCCTTGGTTGTCGAATCTAGTAGTATTCACGCCAACCTTTGTGACCGAGCTGCTTCCTACGCTTTGCGATGTGTTGTTGCGGTAAAGATTGCAAGATAATGGAATCGACTTCCCCGTAATTCGAGTCCATGCGGTTCCGTCACAAAACAAAATTGCCGTTTCGTTTGCCCATAGGACAATAGAAGACGCTCCGTCGATCGTCTCTGATGCGTTACCATCAACAGTTACTAACTTAGTCAGCCCTGAGGCCATTCGCACCCCAACAAACTTTCCTGTGTTGCCAGATACAGCAGGAAGCGTGACCGTATAGTCCGCCGATGTACCGCTGCAAACATGCATTCGATTGATTGTCAATGTTGCGGTTGTAGTGACAGATATTTCCGATGCGGTAAGTACCGACAGCATATCGCCGCCGCCGCTGCCGCTTGGCGTGCCTGGAGCCCATTTCGATGATGCGTTATCCCAAACTGGAACCTGACCATCTGTTGGAGGCGTTGAATCGTCCAGCAACACATACTTGCCGACAGTACCGCTAGTCGCTACAGGATCTCCATAGATCTCCCAACGGCTTCCGGTGTATTCAAAAGCTAGCGACATCGTTGAACTAGCTGGAACAACAACCGAAGTGATGTTGGCGTTTCTCGCAAATGAATAGCACGAAGGGATTGTTGCCGTTCTTGCTGACGAATCACTGTTTGTAATTCGGTGCTCTGTTCGAGTTCCCGATGTTGGTGTATTGCTTGAAAACGTAAAAGTTGCATCAGCCGAAATCGTTTTCGTATTAACAGGCTTAGTTACATCTATCGCAAACGCAGGCATCGCAGAAGCAACTAAACGCAATGCTCCGACAAATGTTGACAACCCTCCTACCGAAAGTGAATTGGCAACAACAGGTCCATCAGCATCAATTCCACCACTGATTTCTAAAGATCCATCAGAAGCCAATATGCCGATAAAAAGATTAGTAACAGTATCCCATAGTTGAGCACTACCAGCTCCAAGTGTACTACTACCGATACTCAATGAATCTAATGTTGCAGCCGAATCGGTAGCGACTTTTCCAGCAAGTGCATTCAAAACAGTAGTTGCAAAATTTGGATCATTTCCAAGTGCAGCTGCCAATTCATTTAATTGGTTAAGTGATGCTGGAGACGAATTAACCAATGCAGCAATCGCTGCCTGAACAAAAGCAGTATTTGCAATTTGAGTAGTATTAGTTCCAAGTGTAGCTGTTGGTGCAGTTGGAACACCAGTCAATGCAGCATTCACTAACGGGGCTAATGTGGCTAGAAAAGCAACCAACCCAGCTATGTCGCTTTGTTCGTGTGTATGAGACGAACTGGCTTTTCCAGCTAGAGCAGATACAGCAGAAGCGGCACTATCATACAGTTCTGTAAAATTTTCATTGGCCTTGGTCCGAAACTGTAATCCGGTATCACCATTATTTAGTACTTGTTTTGCCATTTAATTATCACTCCATGTTTCCGAATCAATCCACATACCAGAATCAGTCCAAATACCTGACTGTATAACAAATAATGATGTGGCACTTCGTTTAAGAACGTTATTGTCCCAATACGGCATATTGGGTTGCGAAGGAAGAGTAGATGGTAACGATTGAAGATACACTAAAATAGCACTATCTACACCTATATTGTCTCTTGCTCTTTGTTGATCTTCTAAAGCAAGAGACATATCTCTGTTAAATACGACACTTCCTACTGGGGTTAAACTCATTTAATACACTCTATACACAAAGGAGTATTTGTTATGCCTGAAGCTATTGCTTTTATAGCATTAGCAAAATCTGTTGTTGATTTAAATTCATACTTTCTTAATTCTTCAAATAGTGGTTTTCTCCAGGTAGATACCCAATTAGCTGTTTTAGATACTCCACTTCTGAATAATAATGTGGCTTCTACATTACTAGTTACCATTTGTTTTGCTAAATCAATTGATGAAGCCTTAACAAGTTCCGGTAACAGTCTATTTAAATTTGTTTGAAGTTGTAATGCTGTAACTGGATCATTAGCTTGCTTAGCTCCTTCTAAACTTAGCTTATGTAAATTAGCATAGTCTCCAACAGTTGGAGGCTTAGGATCTGGTTTAGGATCTGGGTCTGGATTTGGATTTTGTTTTTCAATACTGAGAACATGCGTACTGAAAGACATTTCTCCTTTTTCATTTGATCCTACTAGGATTACTTTATGAACTCCTAATCGTGGAGTAGCAATACCTATTGTTGTAGGATTGCATTGGAGAACTTGTCCTAAGCTAGAATCAGGTATCCATAAATAGTTAGTAGCTTCACCAACAGCTGTAAGGACTACTAACTGTCCAGGTTCTACCGTTGAAGGACCATTGATACTAACTTTAGGAGGTTCTGCATAAGCAATAGAAGCTCCTAGAAACAAAACCAACAAAGTTAGAAATCTCATTTGTTATGCCCTTTGCGGAATTAATTCGAGGATTTTTAAAATTAAATTTAGAATGGTCATCCAATCGATGCCCATAGCTACTGCTCCGTCAGCTAACGTAAAAATACGTTCCATTTCTTGAAGACGGACTTCTATTTGCTTTTCAATAGTATCGGCAACTGTAACAGACATAAACAGCTGTACAGGAGATGGAACTACTTCGAAAGCAGTAACAACACAACCGGAGATCCAAAGACCTTGTTTAACAATTTCAAGAACAGATTTTCGTTGTCTTACATTGTTAATAAAGTCTAACATACATGAAAGTGAAATACCGGCTGGAAAAGCTGGTTGACAATCTGACATGATTTATTCCTTTAAGAAAATAGGTCAATAAGTTTTAAAATGATAGGAAGTAACTTCTCAATAAATTCAAGAAGTCTGTCCCAATCAACATAGATACTAACATCATTAGCATTCAAAAATGCATTACATTGATCTACTATAACGTCAGTAATGTTCATGCTGTTACGCAAGATATATTCAGCTTCGACTACATGTTCACAAACAACACAAGCAATCTCTCTTTGAAAGACTGGACTTAAAGATCTAAGTCGTAGTCTTGATTTTTCAAATGCACTAAGATTTGAATTTCTTAATGCACTAACAAACACTGATCGAAATTCGGTCATAACATTCTCTGGAAGAAAAGAGTAACTTAAATACCTACGATATTGGTTAGAATATCGTTTAACGCTTTATCGATTGAAAGGATACCGTGGCCATGCCTTGGATCAAATCCAGGGGCTCCAGCATCTTCAGTATACTTTTTGATTAATTCTATAATGTACTCCATTGCTGCCATAGTACTGTATCCTTCTTGAAGTAAGGCTTGCTTCATTAAAGCTCCTTTACCAGCTGCATCTGGAGTAGCCATACTAGTACCCGACTTACCGACATAATCATTGTTAAGCCCACAACTGATAATATTCTGTCCAGGTGAAGAACATTCAATTTCAGGACCACCACTAGAAAAAGTAGATATCATTCCATTAGATTGTATTGATGCAATACAAGTTGAATCTTTCCATCTTCCAGGCCAACCAATAGTGTTGGAACCGTTATAACCGCTATTACCAGCAGCTACAAAAACCCATACACCTTTAGATACGGCATAGGATATATTATCATTGGTTTCTTTATCCGGACCTCCACCACCTAACGACATAGAAACGATATCAGCTCCGTCATCTACAGCATCTCTGACAGCTCTTGCAATTCCACCTGAACCGCCTGAACCACCATTAGATAATACTTTATAGACCATCAACTGTGCATCTGGAGCAGCACCTAGACCATTTCTACCTAATGCAATTCCAGCACAATGATTACCATGCCCATTTCCATCGGTAGCAGATTCTCCATTTATGTATGTTTTTAAAACAATAGGAGTTGGAAGATCTTTATGGGCTTTATATCCTGTGTCTAGTATTGCTATTTTCTGATTACGACCAGTAACCTTTTCCCAAATCTTTAACCATTTGTCCTTGGGACGATGCCACAGAGTTGGCATATTCATACCCAGATAAAGAGGGGAAGTTATATCCGGTGGAATCCTGTATGTTGTTAATGACATTGCCTAACCTTTCTGGTATAATAACTGGTAAGTTGTTTGGCATTTGAAGTGAACCAGACGACATGAATATAGGATCAGCTCCTTGAGCATCCCAAGTAACATCATTACATGCGTCAGATAACGTATCGACAATATCGTCAGTCATGCCTGGATGTCCAGTCCAAGTAAATACTTCATCTAAACATTCTTGTAACCAAGAAGCTTCAGACGGAAACCATACTCTATGGTTCTTTACTCTAAAGATAGCGTTAGTAGCATTTTGAAATTTATCAGTTGCTTTCTGATTCTTTACTACATTTAAGCCTGATAGAACGGCTAATTGAGCTACCCCTAAACCGACTCCATTAGACTCTAACTTTACGTATTCTGGCTTCCAAGTGCGATATATGTCAACTAGTTGTCCGACAACATTTGGAATTTCTTGGCGAAATCTTCGCATGTAGAGCCAAATTAATTGGTAATCGTGAGTCAGACCCCATACAGAAATAACCGTAAACGAAGGACCATTCTTAGTCGTAGTTTGGTCAATCATACCTTCTTTCACTGTAGCAGCTGGGTCCATCGTTATGAAAATGCGTTTCAAATCTGCTAGATGGTATATGTTTCCAGCTAAGTTGTAGTATTCTCCTCTAACTGTAAAGAACCTAGCATCAGCTAAACGAAATCTAGAATCTGGTGAGGCATCCCAGTCACCACGTAGCAATTGTTCTTTACGTATAGGATCTAGTTCTTGTAGAGAATTTTCATATGAACCTTGATCAATAAATAAGTTATCATACAGACTGGAAGGTATGAAAGGTTTATTAGGATCTCCTCCTTTCCATCGTATGATCTTTGTTCCTTCTGGACCGTCTACAACTTCTTTTTTAATCTGATATCTAGCTTTCATCCATCCGTGACCAGGACCACCAGGATTAGCTGCTATACGAAATTTGACTGGTACGGATCTTTGTACATCACATTCCTCACATTCGGCTACATAGTTTGGAACCATTAAACCAGTAACAGGATCTTTTTTAAGTGAATGCTTTTTACATACGTTCTTTCTAATACGTGAGAACAAGTATCTTGGAGCACTATCATTTTCAAAGTGACCACCTTCATCAATTCCTACATATTGATATTCAGCTCCTTGGTAACGTTCTTCAACTCTAAAGTCTCCTAGATATCCGAATTGTAGTTTAGCTGGGGCTCCTTTCTTTCCAGAAGGATACCGGGTTTCGAAATAGTAAGTGTGTTCGTCAGCTGAATATTTACATCCAGGCATATCCGATAACCACCTAGCAGCTCTATCGAGTAGAGCACCAGCTTGTTTTAATTCAGTAAGAGAACGTCTTAGTATGATAGCTGAGAAACCTGGAACATCACAATACTGTAATGCACCCATCAATAAAACATCTGATTTACCTCCCCCAGCTGCTCCACCAAAGAAAGCATCTAAATGTGGTAACATCAAAAAAGCTAGTTGAGTTCCAAATGGAGTATGTGGTATATACTTAGACCATTTGATTCCAGGTATTGGAGCTGACATTTCAGAATTTTCTCAGTTGAAGTGAAGTCTACATGCTTCGGATATAAGAACAGAATCAGAAGTTAAATCATTTAATTCAGAGCTAGAACATATTCTAGCAGCTATTTTAGTCATTTTTGACTTGTCGTTACCAGGAGCATTTACTAAAGCTTTCCATTCTCTTGGTTTTGGGTACCAAAAATGATCTGCTCCAAAAGCTAAACAAGCTCCTTTTATCAATCCAAAATTCTCATGTATTGATGCAATAGCTTTCTTACCATTCATTGGCATGAATATAGGATGTTCAATACAAACATATGATTGTCCTTTAGAAAGGATATTTTCTAAAAGATTAACTAATTCATAGTCTAATAGAGTTCTCTGCTTAGTTCCTCCATGTCTATGCCAGAACGGGTAGATTAAGATTTTCAATTTTGATCCTGGAATCTTTCTCTGTACTGTCAAAGCTCCTTTTTGACCTAAATCAATACCGATAAACTGAATCATTTGATTGGACC
>JACCDR010088989.1_pt1 | contig 18422 bp, 12 predicted proteins | sample 7446431 | NCBI WGS metagenome assembly JACCDR01 (sample SAMN15323443, study PRJNA562643) | freshwater metagenome | isolation source: river surface water | place: USA:Blue River Watershed | collected 2017-08-17
CTGTTGGCAGCCAGTGAAGAGGCTAGTTTTGACAATGTAGATCAAAGCCGTGTAGCAGGAGAAGCCCATAGTGGTCGGTATTCAGCACGGGTAACACAGGGCATTGGACCAAGCAAACAAGTACAGCTAGAGGCGGGTGAAAAATTGCAAGTGCAAGTGTTTGGACATGTGGAGGCAGAAGACAAGCACAAGATTAGTTTTCTGCCTTTGCCTGTGCTGGGTGATGTGCCAGCGGGAGGTGAAAACGGCAAACGGAAACTGGCTATCAAAGGCGGGGTGTTAGTTCCTTTGAACTGGGTTCACAAGAAATCAGACCAGCCAGCGGCATATCTGGAGATTGTGGCAAGTGACACGAGTGGTAAGGTAGTTCATGCGGAACGGAAAAGCCTGAGCCATGCGGCTAGTGAAAGCTGGGAAGAATTGAGTATTGCTTATCAGGCAAGTAGCAAAGAAACGGTTGTAATTCAGCTAGTTAATCCGTCTGATCTAGTAACGACTCACTTTGATGACCTGAGTATTTCACAACAACCGCCCCTGATTGTACAAGAAAACCATTATGATGCGTGGGGATTGAACTTAGTTGGTATTGAAACCACTGGTAACCCCGATCACAAGTATCAATACAACGATAAAGAGAAGCAAGACGAGTTCGGATTGAACTATTGGGACTTTGGACAACGCATGCAAGACCCACAACTGGGCAGGTTCTTTGTCGTAGACCGCTTTGCAGAGAAGTATTACGACTTGTCGCCTTACCAGTATGCAGCCAATAATCCGATGCTTTTTGTAGATATAAACGGAGATTCTCTTGAAGTTGCAAATAATACAGAGTCTCGAAATGATATATCCAATCTAGTGTCAGAAAATAATAGACAATATTTATCCTATTCTGGTACTAAGTTTTCACTAAATTTTGGAGATAAAAGTACAAAAGAAATTAATAAAATTCTGAAGAAAGATGCAGGATTAAGCATTCTCAATGATATAGCGAATGCAGAAGAACACTATTATTATGAAGCCAATCCGACAGATCAATATGAATTGCGTGATACAGGAGAAATAATAACAGATGAAAACCCCGATGTTATCAGTAACTATTCCATTGTAGACCGGAATATCAACGGCGGTGCAGGTAGTCGAGGACCAAAACCAGTAAATGGTTATGATGCTTATGTACGAATAAGTCCTGGTGATTTTACTCGTGTGGAAAGAGACAGTGAGACAGGGACTAAGAAAGAAGTAGCTACCAATAGAAGTTCAATGGTTTTTCATGAACTCGCAGAAAGTTATGAAAGAACTACCCAAAAAGAACCTTATAAAAGAATGGATGGATCAGGAGCTCATCAAAACTCAGTAAATAGAGAAGGTAATGCTTATCATAATCCATTTCCAGGGGTTTATAGTAAATTCTATCCTTCAAAAAAATAAAACAATAATGAAAAAAATCTTCTTTTTTCTTTTTCTTCTTCATTTATCACCTGGAATTGCACAAACAATCCGGTTTGAGGATAAAAACATAGTTACAAAGATTGCTGTACACTCTAAAGCAGATTCTCTACTAATAGAAGTACTAATAGAGAATAAGCTCAATGAAAATATCTGGATTCCTTTACATAGGGGAAATTATTCGGAACAGCTAAACAAAGATGGAATTTACGTGTATCTAGGATGGGATCAGAAGAATATTTCATCATTACCCATATTTTTTCAGGAAATACCAGCCCGAAAATCTATTACACAGGTTCATCACTTAAAAAATACTACGGACATGGATATTAAGAAAGTAGGTATACAATGTAACTATACTACAATAACTGACCTAAAAGCAAAGCATATAAATATTAACAATACTAAATTAACTGGATTAGAGCTAGATAAGTATTTGGTTATAATGCAATGGATGGAATATTTTATTAATTTATGATACCTATTCTAAAACAACCTGCAAAAGATATTACCCCCATTATAATGGCGGATTTCAGGTAACAGGTCATATTATTTGTAGCTGTGGCTCTTCAAGTAGCCTTCCAGCAAAGAAGTCAGGCACAAACCAATGCTTCTTTGACATTCGAACCCCTGTTGGCAGCCAGTGAAGAGGCTAGTTTTGACAATGTAGACCAAAGCCGTGTAGCAGGAGAAGCCCATAGTGGTCAGTATTCAGCACGGGTAACACAGGGCATTGGACCAAGCAAACAGATACAGTTAGAAGCAGGAGAAAAGCTGCAAGTGAACGTGTTTGGGCATGTGGAAGCGGAGGGCAAGCATAAGATTAGTTTTCTGCCTTTGCCTGTGCTGGGTGATGTACCAGCGGGAGGTGAAAACGGCAAACGGAAACTGGCTATCAAAGGCGGGGTGTTAGTTCCCTTGAACTGGGGTCATAAGAAATCAGACCAACCAGCGGCATATCTGGAGATTGTGGCAAGTGACACGAGCGGAAAGGTCGTACATTCCGAACGGAAAAGCCTCAGTCATGCTGCCACTGAAAGCTGGGAAGAATTGAGTATTGACTATCAGGCAAGTAGCAAAGAAACGGTTGTAATTCAGCTAGTTAATCCGTCTGATCTAGTAACGACTCACTTTGATGACCTGACCATCAGCCAAGAACCTCCGCTGATTGTACAGGAAAACCATTATGATCCATGGGGCTGGAATTTGGCTGGCATTGAGGTACAAGGCAGTCCAGACCATAAATGGCAGTACATCAATCGGGAGAAACAAACTGAGTTTGGGATTAATTATCTGGATTTGCAGGCCCGAATGTATGATCCAGTGTTGGGTAGGTTCTTTGCTATTGATCCCTTGCCTGATACAGAAGGACAAGAAAGTATGTCCACCTATCAGTATGGGTGGAATAATCCGGTTAACAAATCTGACCCGGATGGAAAATGTCCTACCTGTCCGGCAGCAGCTGTGGGAGCGGTACTGGGAGCTTTGATAGGAGGTGGGATAGAGGCGGGTATTCAGCTCTACCAACATGGGGAAATAAAAGACTGGAAGGCTGTTGGCGGCGCAGCTTTGCAAGGAGGTATCACTGGCGGTGTGGCAGGCCTGACAGGCGGACTCAGTTTAGGTGCTCAAGTAGCCGTAGGAGCTGGTGCCAACATAGCTGGAGGCATAGCCAATAAGCAAGGTGTACAAGGAAAGCCACTGACAGCCAAGCAAGTAGTGGTAGATGGGGCGGTAGGAGGAGTAGCAGGTGCTGCTGGATATGGTGTCAATAAACTAGTACAGGCTAGGGCAGCGGCGAAAGCTAGTACAGCCAACACAACCGAAAAAGCCGCAAGTGATCTTGTACGTGTACGACATCATACGGGTGCAGACCAACTAAAAGGTATTAAGAATAGTGGTACAATAACTGCTGCGAGAGGTAAACCTTACGGTGTAGATGTAGAAGTAGCTCCTTTTGTGAAGCCAGCACAAGCAAATATGGGACAAGCAAACAAGGGAGCATATGTTGAATTTGATGCGTCTCCAAGCCAACTTTTAACTCCGCCTCCTGGGTACATGGGTGGTACAGGTAATGCTGCCAGAATTGTTACAGAGGGAAAACCTTTACCTATTCAAAATGCTAATCCTCAATTCGTAAAATGGAAATGGTTTTAAGTAAGTCGAAAACAATACCCATGCACACAAACGATGTGTACGCTTTATATGTTTGTATGCGTCAGATAAGTTTATCTGTTCACAGATGCCGTTGGACTTCATGGAAGGAATTAGTAGCGTTTTATCACAATAAAAAAGCTCCTCAAACGCTGCTAAATGCTTTTTCTTTCAAAATTGGCAAGGAATCTGGTTTTGTAATGTATGAAAACCCCAAGAGTGGAGTTGGCTTATTACGTCTGGAATATTTAGCAAAAAGATGTTTAGGAATAAAACGTTCTTCTCTTTCTATGCAAGAGCTAGAAACAGCCTGTTTTTTATTAAACAATTTTATTCTTTTTCTAGACACAGACAATCCCGACCCAACCAATGTATCACATTTTATGTCAGATTTACAGACCTATACGGGTAAAGTTCTGGAACCTAAATTAAGCCTTAAGGAAATAAATGCCCCTGTAGAGCATTACTTAGCAAATGAGAATCATTCAACAAAAACTTTTGAAGCCCTAACAGGTTATAAATTAGGAGTTTAAATTGAAATATGTCAGAAACTCATAGTCCTATCCTTCAAAGCAAAAGCTCCTGTAGACAAGGAGCTTTTGCTTGCGGGTGCAATCTGTTTGGTTAACGGAGTTTGAGCAGTCGTTCAGTAAGGCGTATTTGCTGTTCCTGCATGTGTTGTACTTGCTGTTGCAATATTTTGATTTGCTCCTGACACTGGACAAATCTCAGGGTAGCTTTTCGTCAACGGAGTCAGGCCCAAGGAAACAGTCACGATTCAGCTAGTCAATCCATCGGATCTAGTAACGACTCACTTTGATGACCTGAGTATTTCACAACAACCGCCCCTGATAGTACAGGAAAACCACTATGATCCGTGGGGACTAAACTTAGTGGGGATTGAACAGAAAGGAAATCCTGACTATAAGTTTCAGTACAATGGCAAAGAAAAGCAAGAGGAGTTAGGACTGGCATGGAGCGATTTTGAGACTAGAATGTATGACGCACAATTAGGCAGATGGCATGTAGTTGATCCTAAAGCTAATGATTTTTCATGGCAAAGCCCTTACACTTCTATGGATAACAATCCAATAAATGTAATAGATCCAGATGGGCAGTCGGGGGTGCCTATTGTAGATAAAGAATCTAAAACCATTACTGTTTATTCTACATTTGTTTTCTATGGTTCCCAAGCGAATAATGAGCTTTCCGCAGCCATTGCCAATGAAATAGCGTGGCAATATAATAGTGCAAACGGTAAAGTTAAAGTTGATGGTATAGAATATTCTGTTAAATTTAAAATACACTATAAAACTGTCACTGAGAGTGAGGCCATGAAAATGGCTGACGGAAATACAAATGCTGCAATAAATTTTGTACGTGTAGAGAAAAACAACATACGTTATCACAGAAGTTTTAATGAAGTGGGTGAGAATAGTGGATTTATGAATACAGATGATAACTTAGGAAAATCTACTACAGCTCCTCATGAAATTGGACATGGCTATGGTTTAACTCATGTGAAAGGTGATCAAAGAGGAAATGGGCAACCTGGAATAATGGCAGCAAGGGGAACAGCAGTAGATGCAGGTTATACATACAATCCAAAAGCTGGAGATACAAAAGATGTATATGATTCAAATGTAGGACATTTTGTTTATTCAAATACTATTAATCCTGCCACAAGACGAGTTACTCAGCAAAATATTACAACTATATTTAGAGGTGTAACTTTTGATAAAAATGGAAGAGGACAAATCGGAAACACAACAAATAGAATTTATGATACAAATGGTTATGAAAAGAAAAAAACACATTAATTGGGTATTTTTACCAATGGCTTTGTTTTTTCTAGTCTCTTGTTTAGATAACAAAAAGACAGGTTTCATTAGGGATAAAAATGTATCTGAAATACACACAACAGACGTGCATATAAAAATGTTAAGTAAGCAATGGAAAGCAGATAGTTTAGGATGTCAAAGATTGAGGACTAAAATAATGGCAGAAACTATGATTGATAGTCTGAAATTGAAAAATGCCGAAAAGATGGCCTTTCTGGAAATGTTTGGTTCCCCTAATAGGAAATATACTTCAGGTGAGAGATTAGTTTTAGGCTATTACTTTGATTCTATTTGTATAAATAAAAAACTTATAGATAGTGTAGACTATTGTATGGCTGAATTTACTTTTGAGCGAAATATGCTAATACAGCAGAACTACATCTGCCTATAGTATGTGATCCTTCGCTATACGTTCACCAAAGAAGATTATTTTGATGCGAAGTAAATGCATCTGATCTAGTCTAGATTCCTTCATTTCGACTTGATCTTTTTGACTTCATGGAATAGTATATCCAAAGACAGTTTAGGTATCTAAAAAATATTTATTAATGTATAAATAATACTGAAAATATTAAATTAATTTTCTAAAAACATGAAACACTTAATACTCCTATGTATATTAGGACTGTGTGTAGCTGCTAATACATTCTCTCAAACGCCTAGTGTTACCCAGAACTACGTGCAAGTTCAAACGTATCGGGGTAGTAGCAGTAGCCAGCCTGTAACTAGTATTGACTATCTGGATGGTTTGGGTAGACCCATTCAATCGGTCACCCACCAAGGTTCACCCATGGGTAAAGACCTGATCACGAAAACTACCACCTATGATGCAGTGGGCAGAGAAGAAAAAACGTATCTTCTTACACCCGATACACTTAGTAATGGAGCTTTTTTATCAGCCCTTGCGACACAAGCCAGTCGTTTTTACGGAGACAATACGCCTTTTACCCAACCTATTTATGAGGCATCGCCTCTTAACCGGGTCGTGGCACAGTATGGCGCAGGTGCTGCCTGGCGGGTGGCCAATCGGGCTATGCGAAGTTCCTATCAAGTTAACATGGTCAATGAAGTACGGCGTTGGGAGCGGCTCTGGGACAGTTCGATAGGCAGTCAGGAATTTTATCTGGAAGGGGAGTTGAGTAAACTGGTTGTGAGTGATGAAGAACACCATCAGGTCATTGAATACAAAGACCAGCTAGGCAGGGTAATAGAAAAAAGGGTGGAAGAATCTACTACGCCACAGGGAGTAAAGAAGTGGCTGGTCACCTGTTATGTCTATGATCAGATGCAACGGCTAATCTATGTGTTGCCTCCTCAGTACTATGCCACCAAAGTAGAGACAGCTAGTGGGGAGATTCGTATCTCCGAGAGTGTAGATTCAGAACAGATTTACATCTACCATTATGATAGTAGAGGCCGGGTAACCGAGAAAAACGTACCTGGAGGTGGCTGGACGCATTTGGTTTATAACCGGATGGGACAGGTAATTCTATCCCAAAATGCCCGTCAGCGGGAAGAGGAAAAATGGACATTCAGTAAATATGATGCCTTGGGTAGAGTAGTATTGGCAGGAGAGAAAGTATTTTCAGACCAGAACCGCCACGATCTACAAACTGCTTCAGATCAAGCCAGTGTCACAGAAGAGAGTGTGCAGTATGAAACTCGGAGTGCTACAGATACCATCTGGGAATACAGCAATGTGTCTTATCCACCAGTAGCCGCCGCAGAAGTAAATGTGGTTAATTATTATGATGATTATAGCTGGCAAAAAGGAAATATTGGCTTTTTGCCTTTTGAGGAGTTAACCCAGCAGCCTACTAGTAAAGGACTGGCTACTGGTGGGAAAGTCAGGCTGCTCGATGGCTCAGGCACTATGTTGACTAGTGTGGTCTACTATGACAATAAAAACCGTGTGGTGCAAACTCACCAACAAAACCCCTTTGGCGGCGTGACCCGTACTGATTTGTCATTGAATTTTGCTGGTGAAGTACTGCAAAAACGAGTGGTAAACTCCTATACCGATGGCAAGCCTAACTATACCACCCTGACTGAGTATGAATATGACCAGATGGGCAGAAAAACCAAAACCCGCCATGCAGTGCTAGCATCCGGACAGACCGAAGCACAAGCCGAAGGGGTTACACTGGCTGAATATGTATACGATGAGGTAGGGCGACTGGTCGCTAAACGTATTCAACCCAGTGAAACAGGCTATCAACCCTTGGATGGGCTTCCAGCTCAGGTGGTACGTAATCAGCCTGTCAGTGGGGATGTAACTGACAAAGCTACCACTGAAATTGTGCTGGGCGAAGGCTTTTCTATGACAGAAGGAAGTACTTATACGGCTCAGGTAGTAGGAGGCACATCTGGGCAGGTGGCATCGATTTCAGCCTTGCAGGTAATGGACTATACCTATAATATCCGGGGCTGGATGAAAAGTATAAATGGGGGTACACTCAACAGGGCTGAAAATGATTTATTTGGGTTCAAACTTAACTACGAAGACCAGCCCGGAGGCTATTACAATGGCAACATTCACAAACAAAGTTGGGTGAGCCATAGTGCGAAGGACAGTCCAGCACGGAGCTATACCTACAGCTATGATGCAGCCAATCGGATTACTGCCGCACAGTACACAGGGGGTAAATACATGGGAGAAAACTACTCGTTGTCTGGGATGCAATATGACAAGAATAGCAATATTGTGGCCTTGACCCGTAGCGGCATGAAGACAGGTACACCGACGACTCCGACTAGTTTTGGAATCATAGACCAGCTTTCGTATGCCTATCAGAATGGAGGCAACAGCAATAAGCTGGCTTCGGTCACGGATGCGATGATCACGCCCATACCTGAGGCGGTGGGAGATTTTCGAGACAAGCATACGGCAGGGGATGATTATGATTATTATGCGGATGGGAGTTTGAAAGAAGATAAAAACAAGGGCATTACCAGCATTGTCTATAATTATCTGGGCTTGGTCGAGAAGGTAGTGGTTAGTGAGGGAGCCAATCAGGGGACGATTAACTACGTCTATGATGGCAGTGGCAGAAAGTGGAGAAAGGTGGTCTATGACCAAACCAAACAAATCACCACCAAAACCGATTATGACCAAGAAATTGAGTTTGCCGACAACAAACTTTCCTTTATCTTGCACGAGGAAGGACGGGTCATTCCAGAGCCTCAGACGGGTAAGCTGGTCTACGAATATCATTATAAAGACCATCTGGGCAACTTGCGGGTTGCTTTCCGCCAACGCAACCAGTCGCAGACCAAAGCCTCTCTGACATTGGAGCCTGTACTGGCAGCTAGTGAAGAGGCTAGTTTTGCCAATGTAGATGAAAGCCGTGTAGCAGGTGAGGCTCACTCTGGTCGGTATTCGGCACGGGTGAAAGGCATTGGGCCAGCCAAACAGGTACAGCTAGAGGCAGGTGAAAAATTGCAAGTAAAAGTGTATGGGCATGTGGAGGCAGAAGGCAAGCATAAGATTAGTTTTCTGCCTTTGCCTGTGCTGGGTGATGTGCCAGCAGGAGGTGAAAGCGGCAAACGGAAACTGGCCATTAAAGGTGGTGTGCTGATTCCCTTGAATTGGGGCAGTAAGAATGGTAGTCAACCAGCGGCATATCTGGAGATTGTGGCAAGTGATACGAGTGGTAAGGTGGTTCATGCGGAACGGAAAAGCCTGAGCCATGCGGCAAGTGAAAGCTGGGAAGAACTTAGCATTGATTACCAGGCACAAGGTGCAGAAACGGTTGTGATTCAGCTAGTCAATCCGTCTGAGATAGCTATTGTCCACTTTGATGACCTGAGCATCAGCCAAGAACCGCCTTTGATTGTGCAGGAAAATCACTATGATCCGTGGGGATTGAATCTAACAGGCATTGAGGTACAAGGAACACCAGAGCACCACTATCAATACAATGGTATTGAACGGGAAAAATCATTGGCATTAAACTGGGATATGGCACAGTATCGGGCATATGACGCACAATTAGGACGGTTTCATGTAATAGATCCAGTCATGAAGGAACATGAATCACCCTATGCTTGGAATACAAACAATCCTATTATGTACCCTGATCCAGATGGAGCTGATTCACTTCAACGAGCGAATGCTTTGGCAAAAGCAAAACAATATGTAGATGGTAATAAGAGTCCTGGAGCTGCTTCATATGTGATGGGAGCAAAAGGACAACCGGGTTCTGCTGTAGATTGCTCAGGTATGATTTCAATGTGTGTAAAGGCAGGTAGTGAAAAAGATCCTAATCGAGGAACTGCTACCAGTGGTGTAGTTAATATTGAAAATAACTCTACTCCTGTTTCCGAAAAAGACTTGGAACCAGGAAATCTGGTGTCTTTTAGAAAACCAACAGGTTATGCTTATCATATAGGGGTGGTTACAAAAGTTGAAAGAGATAGCAAAGGAAATATAACAACAATAACTATGAAGCATTCTTCTAGTGGGAAAGGTCCTAATCTTCAATCATTTAGTCCTTCAGATAAAAAAAGCTATGGTTCATGGATTCATGGATACTACAAATGGGATACAAAACCAGATCCACCTAAAGCAGACCTTACATTTACTCCAACTATGCCTGTGAGTTCACAAGATAATCTCAGATCTAATGTGCCACTCCCTGTACAGAATCGTACGGTTCCACTAAGTCCAGTACAAAGAGTTAAACTGGAATATATCATGACTGGTCCGCCAGCAGGTACAGTTCCGCGATAAAAGTAACTATCCATAATTTCTAGATAATGAAATACTTATTCGCATACCTATTCATTAGCATTATCTGTTTTCTTTCCTGTCAGACAGAAAAGAAAACAGATAATGTGGTTGCTCCTTCAGACTCTATTGATATTGATCCTAGCTCAGATACTGCTGAAATAGAGGATGCTCACTTCTTTTCCGAACAGAGAAGGCAATTTATCGCCTCTTATAAGGAAAAAATAAAAATTGATACAACAATCATAACCAAGCAAAAAGACACGATCAGGGTTCACTTAGATTACTATTGCTTACTGGACAGTGCTGTAACTATTCCAGAAAAATTTGTTTTGGAGGGAGGTAAGTATCCATTCATTACACATAACTTTGCCGCGGATATTCTAGTGAAAAAGAATGATAAAATTGTCTTTAGTGAAAAAATTACAAAACCATTTTTTGAAAAACTACTGGATGAAAATCTAATAAAATATGGCGTTCTGCTTTATCCCGTATTGAATGGATATGATCTGAATAAAAATAATTTGGTGATAGGGTTTAGTGTATCTATACCTGTTACAGATCTAGGTATAGCCGCTCATCTAGTGTTTAATACGGATACAGGAGAAGTGCAAAAAGTTGATTATTATGAGATGAATGTTGGCAACTACTGATGAGTGAGCTGTCATGAGAAAATTTTATTCCGGTCTTCTGAAAAATACTCAAATCAGACTCTTTTCTGTCCAAGATAGTTTCTTTTAATGGTTCACGCATCAATAATACATTCGTTAATGATTTACTTCGAATGTTCAGTTGCCCTGAGCTCAGAAATTAGTCGCTTGTATTTCTCAATGAGAAAGCTAAAATCTTATTTTTTACTGAAGTAATTTCTTTTGTAAAAATTGATGAAAAAACTTTAGCACTTCTGATAAATAGATTCTTCCAAGTCATTATACCTAAATATTTGTATGAAACGAAAATTATGTATTGTTACCGCAGTTGCTATTTTGACTAGCCTATCCCTTACTGCTCAGATTCGGAAAGGAAGCTTGTGGATGAGTGGACAAGCAGGTTTTTCATGGCAACGCATCCCATCTCCTGAGTTCTCGTTTTCAATATCTTCATCAGGCTCTTCTTCTTCAGGAGGAATCGTAGTGGGGGGAACAAGTCCCTTTCCAGGAGGTATTAGCCCAGGCACAATAAGGCTTGAACCTATGGCCCAAAAAACCGATACGCAGGAGGTACAAATGTTTACTTTTCAACCTACTATTGGCTATACGCTTTCTGATAAATGGGCGATTGGGCTAGGAGTAGGTGTAGCTAAACTGCGTTCCAGCGAGGGAGCCCCTTACCAAGCCACTTTGTGGAGTGTGTCCCCTTTTGTACGCTATTATGTACCTATCAGTAAAGAAAAGCTTCGGGTTTTCATGCAATCCAGTGTTAAGATAGGTTTCAGCAAAAGCCAGCATAGCTATCCATTGTTTTTGGCAGGACAATTGATGACACACCCTTCACAGATAACAGGAACAGACACCTATAACTATACACTAGCAGAAATAGCTCTTTCTCCTGGTATTGCCTACTTTCCTACTTCGCATTGGAATATAGAACTTTTTCTCAGAGGTGGGTATATGCAACGCCTTAAGTCAAGCAGCCAATCAAAAGCAACACTGCATTACAGTTCCAACAGAAATGTGTTAACACCTACGTTGGGAATTGGATATTTCTTCTAGTATTTTAGTGATGGTAAAAAGTTTTTTTACCATTTGTTTTGGTGGACAAACCTAAAACTATTGTAGAAGTGCTTTTAGTTTCATAACCTCAAAATTTGGCACACATATTGATCTATGAAAAACAAACTGTTATTTCTACTACTGTTTCTGATTGTACGCATACAGGCTCATAGCCAGTCTGTTTCTGTGGAAGGGGTTTGGGAAGGAAATTTTCTCTTGCCTGGTACCACCCTCAAAATACAGTTGCATATACAGCGTGACAGTGTACAAAATCTGCGTACAACCATGACTGTTCCAGCACAAGCTATTTCAGGAATGCCCCTGAAAAAAACGGTAGTAGACAAAGACTCTGTCCTGTTTGTAATTCCACCGCCTGTGCAGGCTCGTTATAAAGCCAGACTGCAAGGCGATAGTTTAACAGGTAAATGGGTGCAGAATGGGCAATCTTTTCCGCTGACAGTCAAGCGAAAAGTTGTTCTCAAAAGGCCTCAGAATCCACAGAAGCCCTATCCGTATACAGAAGAAGAAGTCGTCTATACCAACCCGAATGACTCCATCCACTATGGGGCTACCCTTACCAAACCTACTGGAAAAGGTCGCTTTCCAGTAGTTATTCTTTTAACCGGAAGTGGGCAGGAAGATAGAGATGAAACCCTTTTTGGTCATAAGCCATTTTTGATTATTGCCGATTACCTAACCCGAAGAGGAATAGCTGTATTGCGTATCGATGACAGAGGAGTAGGTAAAACTACGGGAAATGTAGCTCAGGCTACTACACAGGATTTTGCCTACGACGGCTTGCAGGCGGTTCGGTATATGAAAAGCAGGGCGGATATAGATGCAAAGAAAATAGGCTTGATTGGCCACAGCGAAGGCGGTATGATTGCGTCCCTGATGGCTGCTCAAAACAAGGATATTACTTGCATTGTCTCGTTGGCAGGCCCTGGCGTATCTGGGAAAGAAGTGTCGATTTCTCAAACAGAGATAAGCCTCAAACGTACACAACTTCCTGCCGAAACCATTCGGAAACGCATGGAACTGCATTCAAAAATACTGGATTGTGTGCTGCTCGAACCAAACAAACAAAAAGCGGCAAAGGCAGCCTTTGGAATTTATAAAACCTGGGTCAAGCAATATTCGCAGGATACCACACTTTTACGCTCAGTAGGTATCTCTCCTGAGAATGTAGAGAAGATAACAGGTGAAGAGGCTGTGTTTCAAGCCTATGGCAAGTTGTATAGTCCATGGATGCGTTATTTTCTAAAATACGATCCAACCACAGTGATACCTCAGGTCAAATGCCCGACTCTGGCTTTGAATGGAAGCAAAGACACACAGGTGCTGGCCGACCTAAACCTGAATGGCTTTAAACGTATTGCCAGAACATCTAACCTCTCCATCGAAACCCATGTGTTTCCAGGTCTGAATCATTTTTTCCAACATGCGCAGACAGGATATATAGAGGAGGTTGAAAGCATTGAAGAAACTTTTGCCCCAGAAGTGTTGGAGTTTATGTATGTCTGGTTACAAAAAAAGCTGTAAGAAACTGGTTGCGTTATATTAAAATATAAATCAAATACTGACTCTAAATTCTGGCAAGTGCATGGTTTCATTTAGTTTACCCTATATAGAAATGATTAAATGATTGATTGTTAAATAGTTAGTAGCTTTTTATTTTCTAACAATAATATAAACTAAATAGAAACACCTACTTACTACTCCTTTAAAAAGTGTTCTTTACCCGTTTGGTTTACCTGTTTTTTTACGTTTTTCAACCAGTTTATCAACCGCAGATCGTTTTTCTTCTACCTTTCCGCCTTTGGCATACATTGGTAGGTTCATACCCATAGCTCCTAGAGGAACACCAGACATTGCAGCCGGGTTACCCATCGGCTGTCCACCTTGTGAGGCTCCTTGCGTGGACTGCAAAACGAGTTGTGCAATCTGATCGGCAATAGCTTGCAACAGATTGGGATCCCCTGACTGTGAAACCATCTGTAACAATTGAGCAGCCGTTTGTGGAGAGGGGCTTTGTAGGTACTGTTGTGCCATAGGCACAAGTTGCATGAGTAGATCATTCATAGGTTTTCAGGATTTAGTGTATTGCACAGGTCTGTTATTTTGTGCTTTAATCATTTTCAACACAGCCTTACCCAAGGCAATGGTAGAGTCCTTGTCAGTGGCTGTTTGGGCTAATCGAAAAAGGGTCTGGGTATCTTCAATGGAAAATATCCGTGCACCGGGTGAGGTCTCTGCCAGAACCTCACCTGTTTTTCCATTTTTAATCGTGATTTTTTTAGGGATCATTTTCGTTTGCTTGTCAAAAGGTACTCTTTCATCTGGCTTCCTAGCTGATAGAGAATGTCATCAGACGTACTAGCCGTATAGGAATCAATCAGTGATTCTATGGTTTTTGTCTGCTCAGTAGTGAGCAGTAATTCATTTTTCTCTACTTCTACAATCTTCTGTCCTTGTTGATCAACGCCTGGATTACCGTTTCCCAAAGGTCCTTTTTCTGAGTGCCGCTGTCCAGACAGAATCACTGCTGTTTCTTCGCCGGACTTTCCCTCCTGCCCCGGAATCTGCATGCCTTCTTTGCCATAGGCTGTATAGGAAAATCCAGGTATTTTGGAATAAAATGCGGCAGACAATGCATTCATTTTTTCACCTTCTTGCCGCTGAATGGCCGCTTGCTGAGCCAATGCCTGTTTTTTTGCTTTGCTTGCTCCAATGGCACTGACAACTCCGCCTGCCAATGCTCCTACACCGGCCCCAATGGCTGTACCAATACCAGGAACTAGGCTTCCCAGACTGGCTCCGGTAGCGGCTCCTGACAAAGCTCCTTTAGCTACTGACTTTCCTACGCCTGTGTACGATACACCCGCAGGCGTTTGCTCTTCTGGGAACAAATCTACTGCTGAGGAAAGAATTCCTGCTGCCGCCCCTATCGTAGATGCATTGACCGAAGAGGCACTTTGAGTCGCAGGAATCTGACTTCCAGACCCAAGTTTGAGGGGTTTTCGTAACTGATACATATACATGCTGATTAAGAAACGACTCTGACAGCCGTTTCTACTGATAAAATCTCAACCGGATCACCGGAAGCATATTCCAGTGTCACTTCCACTGCTCGACCTTGCAGAATAGCTCCTGGCTGAATCTGTGCCTGGTAGTTACCCAGTTGCTGACGAATCAGGGCTTTGATCGGGTCATCGGTAGTTTCTTGTGAAGCAGGAATGGGTATCCACACGGCTGACTTTTCGTATCTGGCATTGGCAGATACAAAGGTGTTGGGTGTAAAGGGGATAATCACCTGCTCGGTCTTAGCTCCATCTACCGCATAGGTCACCTTCATAGGATAAATAGCATTGGTATTGAGCTTGAGGTTTTCAAACGATTTGTCTAGCTGTGGATAGTCATTGACTACAAATGAAACAATAGCCTTCTGGTTGATGCCATATAATTTCAGAAAGCCGCTATCTGCCCTGTCATGCTCCCAGAGTACATGCGAGTCTGCCTTCGCAGCCAGGGACAACAGCGTGCTGTCCAAGCGGGCATAGTGGTAAGATAGCAGGTCTGAGAACCCACAGAAAACGATTTCCTGTGGATTCTTTTCATGAAAGACAACGGTAAAACTTTCGCCCTTTTCTGTGCAATAGCAGAACCAGATTTCTGAGAAAAACGGATTGGTGCCTGCCACAATGGTTTGTTTGCCCAGTTTATGGTGTTGCGTGGCATAATCTGCCCCGTATTTTTCCAGATAGGGGTGTAAGAGAAAGTCAGAAAAGTATTCCAAACCACTCATTGTCAGCCGCCAGATCTTCTTTCTGCGGGCATCTACCCCATAGAGGGCGTTGTCTGTGGCAATAATACTCTCTACATGCTGCGAGCCATACAGGGTTGATTTCATATCCAGATAACCTGGAGAGAGCAGCGAAGAGGTTTGAACAAAGACCTGCCCTGTCGCTCCTTGACCGCCATAGGTTCGTTCCTGAAAAGGGATAAACCCCGCTCCTGACTCAAAGACACAGCCTAGCTGATTGCCCAGCGGAACAATCCGGGTAATAGATCCATAGCGGGTGTCATAGTCCTCATAATTGAGTCCATTCCAGTCACGGTAGGCATTGCGAAAACTACTCAGCACGTGCCTTCCCAGATAGATGACCCGATTAAACCAATGACTAGCTAGATAGGGGGCTTGTGTGGGCAGTGAAAAATAGGGCCGAGAGGATACAAACGTACTATAGCCTGTGTTATACCCTTCTGGTTCTAGGGCCATGTAAACAGGCTTTCGCCATTCGGAAACAGAGACGGGACTGCCTTCCAGCACAGGCAGCATCACCCGTTTACGACCTGAGACAAGGGTCGTATCGGTATTGCGCAGATATGGATTGACGTTGTTTTGGGTCACTAGCGTCAGTACCTGTCCAGCCAAAGCGTTGGAATTATCGCCATTGAAATACGCTGAATCTGGGTCAATACTTCTCGCCCCTGGCTCCATATTCGTATATTCAGTTCTACGAAAACTCACCCCTGTATAGTTATCTCCTCCGTAGAGTTTCAAATTACGGAATTTGTCCAGCTTTCCTTCTAGTTCTGTCCAACTCATCCGCTGTGAAAGGGGTGTATAGGCAATCGTTTCTGGGTTATATATTTCCCGCAGTGCTTCTGTTGTACGTGGCCCGGCAGAAGGATAAATGTCTACCAGATAGGCAATGGTGCGTTCTGAGCCGTACAAATTGCCTGCATCTACACTCATGGTCAGTCCGGGGGTGTTCTCCCAGAGTGTATCCAACGAGGTTGACAGGGTATTGGTCCGATTTTCTAACACAACTCCCACATAGTCATTGTGCTCTGCGATGTAGTGCATGAATAACAGGGGACCTTTGCGACTAAAGACCGAAAAGCCTAAAAAGCCCTCAGAAGCAGAAGAAAAAAGCCCATCATTGTAGAAATTACTGGCTGGGGCTGTATAGTAGGATTGGCCTTTGAGCAAAATTCGGTTGGCAGGGCCGTTATTATTGACATGGTTGCGGTAGTTGAGTTTGTGGATGCGAATGGTTCTGAGCAACGAATGGGTTTTCTGGCGTGTAAAGTCAGGGGTTTCATTGGCAAAATCAAATTCAGCACTGGTCAGGGCAAACACATAGCCAGTCATGGAAAGGGTAATTTGCCGCTTATTGAGTTCAGAGAGGAGTTTTGCCGAATGTCCAAATCCATCGGGAATCAGCAGTGCCACTCGTTTTTTGTCTACGATGTCTAAATCATAAAAACTACGTTTGATGAGCAGTTGGCGCATATAGGGTCCCCGATTGGTTTTGGTGGATTCTTTGATGCCAGCAATCATAGGTACAACCTTGTAGTGGGTTTCATCGGCAAATACATTCGAGTGTAAATAGTGGTCATGTTGGTAAAAGCCTCCTTCCCGTTGCAAAAGTTTCATGGTTGGTACGGCATAGCCTTGGGCAATACGATCATTGACCCGCTTACCTCGTACCAAAAAACAGCCAATCGTACCTGCTGGTTTTTCTTTAGGGATATTGACCAGTAGGTGTTGAATCGCAATGCCTGAAAAAGGAGACTGTGCATCGCCTCCTTGCAGGGTGTTGAGCCGGGGAAAACGGTAAATACCTTTGGTATTCAGGCCTGTGGTTTGATCAAACCCGTTCTGGAGTGCCTCAACTTGGGCAGTTCCTATTTCGGGAATGGTTAAATCTTCTAGCCCGACATTGCCTGATTCGGGGACAATATAATAGCCACCTGTTTTGACTACATAGCGGTCTTCCAGATTATCTATTCCTGTCAGGGGAAAAACAGGTGAGAGACTGCCATCTTCAAAGATATATACCATGCCCAAGGGATAGCTTTCTCCGTCCTGGTAGCCCAGCCGTTTGGCAATGTTCAATGGGTTGGCATAGCCCATGTTGTAGAAATTGCCTGTTTCGTATGTGGCTGATAGTTTTTCGGTATAAAACCCAGTTTTAAACTCGGTATCAGATAAACCCACTGACCGCAGGGGCATGTATTCCCGAGCGGATGAAAGGTAGAGTTTAGCCGCAAAACTTCGCAAACTAGCGGTATTGAGGGCTTTTTCCCGAATGTTGGCTCCGAGCAAATAGCCGCCCAGTTGACAAATAGATTTCACCGTATCAATGGCCACATAACTACGCTGAATGGTAGAGATGTCTTTTTGAATCACTTCTTCTGTGCCACTGTGGGTAATAATCATACTTGTTGCTGAGACAGGAACGAGCGGTAAGGCAAACAGCGTGGTTTGTGAAAGGGTATCCCCAGCTGTATAGGCAAAGTAGACCCTCAGATAGGGATAAGACATATCCACTCCGTTGAGCTGGATTTTGACCTGCTTCTCAGTGGGTTCATTTTCCTTACCGCCTCGGATCGTGCCAAAGCTATCGCCATGAAAAACCGATACGAGTTCGGATTGAGCCGCAACATCGGTAAGATTGCCATCGGCATCTTCGTAGAGAAAATAATAGAGATAATTTCCCGCTTTCACCTCTCCACCTGTTTCCACAGCCA
>JACCDR010166417.1_pt1 | contig 18421 bp, 18 predicted proteins | sample 7446431 | NCBI WGS metagenome assembly JACCDR01 (sample SAMN15323443, study PRJNA562643) | freshwater metagenome | isolation source: river surface water | place: USA:Blue River Watershed | collected 2017-08-17
CCTGGGCAAGCGCGCCGAGAAGGACATCACCGTTCTGAACAACCCCACCAGCGAAGAAGAGCGCATCCTCTACGCCTCGATCAAGGCCAAGCTGGCCGTCGATTCGACCTGGTACAGCCGCAAGGGCGCCAAGATCATCGGCGTGACCGAAGAGACGACGACCGGCGTGCACCGCCTCAACGAAATGAGCGCCAAGGGCACCCTGCTGTTCCGCGCCATCAACGTGAACGACTCGGTCACCAAGTCCAAGTTCGACAACCTGTATGGCTGCCGCGAATCGCTGGTGGACGGCATCAAGCGCGCCACCGACGTCATGATCGCCGGCAAGGTCGCCGTGGTCTGCGGCTACGGTGATGTGGGCAAGGGCTCTGCACAGGCTTTGCGTGCCCTGAGCGCCCAAGTGTGGGTGACCGAGATTGACCCCATCAACGCCCTGCAAGCCGCCATGGAAGGCTACCGCGTTGTCACGATGGACTGGGCTGCCGACAAGGCCGACATCTTCGTGACCACCACCGGCAACCGCGACGTGATCACCTACGAGCACATGGCTGCCATGAAGGACCAGGCCATCGTCTGCAACATTGGCCACTTCGACAACGAGATCCAGGTCGCGCGCCTGGAGCAGCACTGCCAGTGGGAGGAGATCAAGCCCCAGGTCGATCACGTGATCTTGCCCGATGGCAAGCGCATCATCATGCTGGCCAAGGGCCGCCTGGTGAACCTGGGCTGCGGCACCGGCCACCCCAGCTTTGTGATGAGCTCGTCGTTTGCCAACCAGACCATTGCGCAGATCGAGCTGTTCACGCGCAGCGAAGCCTACGAGTCGGGCAAGGTGTATGTGCTGCCCAAGCACCTGGACGAGAAGGTGGCCCGCCTGCACCTGAAGAAGGTGGGCGCGGTGCTGACCGAGCTGACCGACGCACAAGCGGCGTACATCGGTGTGTCGAAGGCCGGCCCGTACAAGGCCGACACGTACAGGTATTGAGCCCACCCCCGAAGCGCCTTCGGCGCTTCCCCCTCAAGGGGGCGCCGCCAGCGGCCCGGCAAAGCCGGTTCCGCGGCGGCCACTGGAAGTCGGCCTCGCTGCGCGGGCCGGCTTGTCCTACTTTCGCACGAGTAACCCTATGTCGTCTGTCCCCATCAGCTTCGAGTTTTTCCCCCCCAACACCCCGGTTGGCACCGAAAAGCTCAAAACCGTGGTGCAAGAACTGGCGGTGGTGAAGCCCGAGTTTTTCAGCGTCACCTATGGCGCGGGCGGCGCCACGCGCGACAAGACGCTGGCTACCGTGAAGGACATAGCCGCTGCCGGGCATGAAGCCGCGCCGCACCTGTCCTGCGTGGGCAGCACCGCCGACAGCATCTCGGAGATTTTGGCCACCTACCGCACCCAGGGCATCAAGCGCCTGGTGGCCCTGCGTGGCGACCTGCCCAGCGGCACCGCCACGGCCGGTGAATTTCGCTACGCCGCCGATCTGATCTCATTCATCCGCAAGACGCAGGGCGATGACTGGTTCATCGAAGTTGCGGCCTACCCCGAATACCACCCGCAGCAGCGTTATGCGCGTAAAGACCTGGAGCACTTCGCGGCCAAGGTCAAGGCCGGCGCCAACAGCGCCATCACGCAGTTTTTCTTCAACCCCGACGCTTACTTCCACTTCGTCGACGAAGTGCGCGCGCTGGGCGTCACGGTGCCCATCGTGCCGGGCATCATGCCCATTCACAGCTACGCCAAGATTGCGCAGTTTGCGGCGCGCGACGGCATCGAGATCCCGCGCTGGGTGGCCTTGAAGATGGAAGGTTACCTGGACGACGCAGCCAGCATCCGCGCCTTCGGCATCGACGTCGTGACACGGCTGTGTGAACGGCTGATCGCCGGCGGTGCACCTGGCATCCACTTCTACACGCTCAACCAGAGCGCGCTGTCACTGGAGGTGTGCAAGCGGCTGCAGCGCGCCTGAGCAAAAACCCCGTCAAGGCTGCTGCCAAGCCAGGCCTTCGTCGGTCAGGATGGTGTGCAGCGGCACGTCGTGCGGCTCGGCCTGCAGCCAGGGCACAAAACCGTTGGCATAAGCCAGGCCCACCGTGCAGGGCTGGGGCTGCAGCGCGGCCAGCGTGCGGTCGTAAAAGCCGCCGCCATAACCCAGCCGCACCCCTTTGGGGCCGTAACCCACGCAGGGCACCAGCAGCACCTGGGGTTTGAGCTCGGGTGTGTCTTTGGGTTTGGGGATGCCAAAGGCGTCTTCTTCCATCTCGCAGCCCGGGAACCACATGTGAAAGCTCAAACGCTTGGTCTGCTTGTCCATCACCGGCAGGCCGATGCAGCGTTCTTCGTCAGCCTCGGCCCAGCGGTACAGCGCCGGCAGGGCGTCAAATTCACCCTTGATGGGCCAGTAGGCGCCCACGGCCTTGTCACCGCGCTCCATCAGCCACACCCGCAGCACCTCTTGCAACTGCATCGCGCGTTGGTGGCGGTCGATCAACGTCTGCCGCTCGGCCTGCAGTTGGCGGCGCAGTTTCTGCTTGTCACGCGAGGGTTCAAATCCAGGCTCAAAACCGGGCAAGGGCGTGGTGCTCATGGGTGGGTGGACCTCAGCTGCATCAGGGCTCTATTGTCAGGCCTGATGTCAGGCCTGATGTCAGGCCTGATGTCAGGCCTGGTGCCAGGCCCGATGTCAGGCTTGGACTACTGCCTGTGGCTGGCTGAGCGCCGCAGCACACCCACACCCACGCCCAGCCCCTGAAAGAATTGACCCCGATGGGGCCATGTTCTGCGCTGCAGAGGCCGGGCAGGCTGCGCTAAATTCAAACCATGCTCAAGCCTGTACGCCGTTTTTCGCCGGTCACCGCCCACCACCACCCCGCCCACACCACCCGCAGTTGCTGCGCACCGCGCTGGGCCTGGGCGCTGGCACTGGCCGGCGCGCTGGGCCTGCACACGCTGCCCGGCGTGGCCCAGGGCACAGGCAGCAGCGGCGGGACGCGCAACGCAGCAGCACTGGCGGCGGGCAACGCTGTGGTGCTGCAAGCACGTGACGTCTTCGGCCGCAAGGACAAAGCGCAGGCCGAGCGGCTGGCGCAGCTTGAACAAGCCGTGCAGGGCCACCCGCTGGCGCAATGGGTGGAGTACTGGGAGCTCAACGCCCGGCTGCCCGAAGCCCAACAAAACGAACTGACAGCCTTTTTCACGCGCTGGAGCGGCACCTATGTGGAGGACCGGCTGCGCAACGACTGGTTGCTGGAGCTGGGCCGCCGCCGCGACTGGGCCCACTTCAGCGCTGAAGTACCGCGTTTTCGCATGAATGACGACCGCGAGGTCGGCTGTTACGCGCTGCTGCTGCAACACCAGGCTGGGCAAGACGTGCGCCAGGCCGCGCGCAGCGCTTGGCTGAACGAGCGCGACGCCAGCGACGGCTGCACGCTGATGGCACAAACCCTGGTGCAGGCCGGTGCTTTGAGCAGGGCCGACGCCTGGCAAAAAGCCCGCTGGTCGGTAGACGCCAACCGCCCGCGCAGCGCACGCGTGGCCGCCGAGCTGGCCAGCCCAGGCGGCGACCAGCAGGTGGCCGCACTCTGGGACCAGCCGCTGCGCTTCCTGGCGCGGCGCCACCTGGCCGACACCCGCCGCGCCACCGAACTGGACCTGCTGGCCTTCATTCGCGCTGCAGCCGCCGACCCCGGGGCCACTGCGGCGCAACTGGAAGGTGCCTGGAACGGCCGCCTGCCGGCCCCATTGGCCGCCACCGCCTGGGCCCATGTGGCCCGCCAAGCGGCGCTGAAGCTGCAGCCCGAAGCCGCTGACTACGCGCGCCAGGCTTGGCAGTTGTGGGACCGCGCACACAAGCCCGGCGTGCAACCGCCCTGGAGCGAAGACCTGCTGGCCTGGCACGTGCGCGCCGCGCTGCGCGAAGGGGGCGACAAGGCCGAGCGCTGGCGCCTGGTGCTGCGCGCCATCGACGCCATGCCCGAGACCGCGCTGGCCGCTGCCACCCTGCCCGGCCCAGCCTGGGCCGCCGGCGCGCGCAGCGACGACCGCGAAGGCACCTGGGTGTACTGGAAGGCCCGCGCCACCCTGGCGCTGCACAAGCCCGGTACGGCGGCCGCCGACAGCGCCCGCGCCCAGGCCCGCGATGCACTGCAGGCGCTGGCCGCGCAGCAGGGCTTCTATGCCCAACTGGCCGGCGCCGACCTGAAGCAGCCCTTTACGCTGCCCACACCGCCGCCGCCGCCCACCGAAGAAGAGCTCGCTGCGGCGCGGCAGAACCCGGGTTTCGAGCGCGCGCTGCTGCTCATCAGTATCGGCCTGCGCCCCGAAGGCGTGCGCGAATGGAATTACACGCTGCGCGGCATGAACAACCGCCAGTTGCTGGCCGCTGCGCAATGGGCCTGTGAACAAGCCGTGTGGGACCGCTGCATCAACACCAGCGAACGCACACGCGGTGAGGTGCACATCACCCAGCGTTTCCCGCTGGTGTTGCGTGAACAGCTGCTGGCCGCCGCACAAGCCGCCGGGCTGGACCCGGCGGTGATGCTGGGCCTGATACGCCAGGAATCGCGCTTCATCACCGATGCCCGTTCGCACGTGGGCGCCTCGGGGCTGATGCAGCTGATGCCGGCCACCGCACGCTGGACGGCCAAAAAAGTGGGCTTGGATTACGGGCCCGAGATGATCAACGACCCCGCGGTTAACCTGCGTCTGGGCGCCAGCTACCTGAAGCTGCTGCTGAACGACTTTGACGGCTCGCTGGCGCTGGCCGCAGCCGCCTACAACGCCGGCCCCGGCCGGCCCCGGCGCTGGCGCGAAGGCGTCACGCTGGAACCGGCGGCCTGGGCCGAAACCATACCCTTCAACGAAACGCGCGACTACGTGAAAAAAGTGCTGTCCAACGCCGTGGTCTACAACGCCATCCTCGGCCAGCCGCTGGTGGGCCTGCCGGCCCGCTTGGGCCAACCCATAGGCCCGCGCGACCCCGGTGCGCCCGCGCCCGACAAGGAATTGCCATGAAGGACCTGCCGTGAGTGCGCCCGTCAACGTCCTGGTGCTGGGCGGCACCGGTTTTGTCGGTCGCTCGGTGTGCGAAGCGCTGGCGCGCCGGCCCGGCGGCGGCCGCATCATCGTGCCGTCGCGGCGGCCGGGGCGCGGCGCCCATGTGCAGTCGCTGCCCACCGTGGAACTGGTGCAGGCCGACGTGCACGACAGCGTGGTGCTGGCGCAGTTGGTCAAGCGTTGCGACGCGGTGGTGAACCTGGTGGCCATCCTGCACGGCAACGCCGCTGCTTTTGACCATGTGCACGCCGCGCTGCCACGCAAGATTGCACAGGCCTGCGTGGCGCAGGGCGTGCCGCGGCTGGTGCACATCAGCGCCTTGGGCGTGGCTAACGATGCACCGTCGATGTACCTGCGCAGCAAGGCGCAGGGCGAAGCAGCCTTCCTGGCCCAGCCCGAATTGCAGACCACGGTGCTGCGCCCCTCGGTCATCTTTGGTGCCGATGACCAGTTTCTGCGCGTCTTTGCTCAGCTGCAGGCGCTGGCGCCGGTGATGCCGCTGGCCGGCAGCGGCGCGCAGTTTCAACCGGTGTGGGTGGAAGACGTGGCGCAGGCGGTGGTGCGCTGCCTGGCGCAGCCTGACACCGCCGGCCAGGTGTTTGAATGTGCCGGCGATACCGTCTACACGCTGTCGGACCTGGTGCGCCTGGCCGGCCGCTACAGCGGCCACGAGCGGCCGCAAATCCCACTGCCGGCCTTTGCCGGCCGCCTGCAGGCGCTGCTGATGGAACTGCTGCCCGGCCAGCCGCTGATGTCGCGCGACAACGTGGCATCGATGCAGGTGCCCAATGTCGCCACCGGCCGCCTGCCGGGGCTGCGCGCGCTGGGCATCGTGCCGGCGGCGCTGGAAGCCGTGGCACCGCAGTACCTGGGCAGCCAGGCCGGCCGCGGGCGCTTGAACCGCTGGCGCGGCATGACCGGGCGCTGAGCGCGCCTTCAGTCCAGCACGGAGCGCGTAGCTGCCAGGGCGCGGCGGCCGCCCGGCCTGAAGGCGGAGCCCGCCCAACGCACCACTGCGCCGGCTACCGCGGCCCACACAGCCACTGCCACGGCCTGCACCCACCCTGGCGCACCCGCCCACGCAGGCTGGCCTTCGGCCTGCGGCGCCTGCTGCAACAACAGCCATTGGGCTGCGGGCCAAGCCTGCAGCAACCAAGCGCTGCCGGGTGGCAAAACCAGGCTGTCGCCGGCCGACAGCCAGATGTCGGCTTCGCGAGCCAACGGCCCCGGCGCAGCAACAGCGGCCGTCACCCACAGACTGCCACCTTGCACCTGCAGCCAGCGCTGGTGCCCGATGCCGCTGATGCTCAACACCTCACCAACGCCCAGGGCGTGCAGCCAGGGGCAGCTGGATTGATGCAGTTTGGGCATAAGGTCACGGCGGGTGTGCAGGCGGTTCATGGCGGGCCTTCTGACTTTGTTGGCATTCATTGTCGACAGCACCCGGGCCGTGGTCCAATGAACAATGGCCAGCTCATTGATAATCAATCAGTATGAATACGCCCAAACAACGCCCGCTGGCTGCCGGCCACCTGCGGGCCTTCCTGGCGGTGGCCCGACACCTGAGTTTTCGCGCTGCGGCTGAAGAACTGCACCTCACGCAGCCGGCCATCAGCCGGCAGATCAAGGCGCTGGAAGACGAGCTGGGCGCGGTGCTGTTCCGGCGCGGCACGCGGCATGTGGAGCTCATGCCCACCGGCGCCAGCTTGCAGCGCAGCGTGGAACCGCTGCTGGCGCAGCTGGACAGCACGGTTCGCCACATCCGCAGCAGCCAGGGCCGGCAGCCGGTGGGCGTGGCCACCTTTGCCTCGTTTGCGTCGCTGTGGCTGCTGCCGCGCCTGGCCGACTTCCAGAACCGCCACCCCGAGTCCGACATCCGCATCGCCGCCAGCGAAGAGATGACGGGCCCCGACGAGCCGCAGATCGACCTGGCGCTGCGCTACTGCCTCCCCGACCAGGCCCCTGAAGGATCGACGCTGCTGTTTGGCGAGGTGCTCACCCCCGTGGCCAGCCCCGCCCTGCTGCAGCGTGTGGCGCTGCGCCGCCCGGCGGACCTGGCACAGCACACCCTGCTGGAAGAAGACGACAACCGCCCCAGCGCCGCCTACCTCAGCTGGCGCCACTGGCTGCGCGAGCAGGACAAGCCCGCGCTGCAGCCGCGTGGCTGGGTGTACCTGAATTTCACCTACCAGCAGATTCAGGCCGCGCTGGCCGGCCAGGGTGTGGCACTGGCCCGATTGCCGCTGGTGCAAGAGGCACTGCAGCAAGGCGACCTGGTGGAACCTTTTGGTGTGGCCGGCCGCGTGGGCTCGCCCTATGCTTACTGGCTGGTGCGCTGGCCCCAGCGCGCACCACGGCCCGGCCTGCAGGCCTTTGAAGAGTGGGTGCTGACGCAGGGCGCACAAACGCGGCAGCAACTGGCGTTGCAGGGGGCGGCGGGTTGAACCGAAGGGCCCCCGCCGGGCACCGCCGCAGCGGCATCAATGCCGTCCCGGCATCACCGCCATCAGCAATGTGCAACCCTGCGCCGCCCGCCACCGCTTAGCATTCCCTTCCCAGCCCCTCCGCCCAAGGCCAGCTATGCAACTCGTCATCGGCAACAAAAACTACTCGTCCTGGTCCATGCGGCCCTGGGTGCTGTTGCACCAGATGGGCATTGCGTTTGAAGAGCACAAGCTGCGTTTTGACTTCACACCCGGCTCGGCCTACCGCAAGGCAGTGGCCAGCGTGAACCCCACGGGCCAGGTGCCGGTGCTGCTGGACGAGGGTTATTCCATCTGGGACAGCCTGGCCATCGCCGAGTACCTGAACGACAAATACCCGGCCGCCGGCGTGTGGCCCGAAGACCGGCTGCTGCGCGCGCGAGCGCGCAGTGTCAGCGCCGAGATGCACAGCGGCTTCAGCGCTTTGCGCAGCCACTGCCCGATGAACATCGAAGCCCGGCTGCCCGAGGTGGGCGCACGGCTGTGGAGTGAACACGACACGCTGCGTGCCAACGTGGCGCGGGTGCAGAAGCTGTGGGCCGACGCGCTGAAAACCAGCGGCGGCCCCTTTCTGTTTGGCCGCTTCTGCGCCGCCGACGCCATGTTTGCACCGGTGTGCATGCGCATGCTCACCTATGCGCTGCCGATGTCCGACACCGCCCAGAGCTACGTGCAGCGCATCAGCGCCGCGCCGGGTGTGGCGGCGTGGGTCCAGGGCGCCCTGGCCGAGCAAGACTTTCTGGACTTTGAAGAGCCCTACCGCAAACACCGCTGAGGCCCCGGTCGCCGCCGCGCCGCGCCTGTATGTGGTGGGTGGTGCCGTGCGCGACGCGTTGCTCGGCCTGCCCGCAGCCGACCGCGACTGGGTGGTCGTGGGCAGCACAGCGCAGGCGCTGCTGAGCCTGGGTTACCGGGCGGTGGGCAAAGACTTCCCGGTGTTCATCCACCCACAAACGGGCGAAGAAGTGGCGCTGGCGCGCACCGAGCGCAAGTCGGCGCCCGGCTACCGGGGTTTTGTGGTGCATGCCGCGCCCGAGGTGACGCTGGAAGAAGACCTGGCACGGCGCGACCTCACCATCAACGCCATTGCGCAGGCCGAAGACGGCAGCCTGGTCGACCCCTATGGCGGGCAGCGCGACCTGCAGGCGCGGGTGCTGCGCCATGTCTCGGGCGCCTTTGTCGAAGACCCGGTGCGGCTGCTGCGCCTGGCGCGGCTGGCGGCGCGTTTCCCTGACTTCACCGTCGCCCCCGAAACCGCCACGCTGCTGCAGCAAATGGTGCACAACGGCGAGGTGGACGCGCTGGTGCCCGAACGGGTGTGGCAAGAGCTGTCACGCGGCCTGATGACGGACCGCCCCAGCCGCATGTTGCAGGTGCTGCGCGACTGCGGCGCCCTGGCGCGCCTGCTGCCCGAGGCCGACCGCCTGTGGGGCGTGCCGCAGCGCCCCGAATACCACCCCGAGGTGGACACCGGCGTACACCTGATGCTGGTGCTGGACCGCGCCGCCGAGCTGGGCGCGCCGCTGCCGGTGCGTTGGGCCTGCCTGATGCACGACCTGGGCAAAGGCACCACCGCACCCGAGCTGCTGCCGCGCCACCACGGCCATGAACAGCGCAGCGCCAAGCTGGCGCGGGCCGTGGCGCAGCGCCTGCGGGTACCCAACGACTGCCGCGAACTGGCCGACGTGGTGGCGCGCGAGCACGCCCACATCCACGCCAGCGGCACGCTGAACGCGGCCGCGCTGATGCGCCTGTTTGAACGCTGCGACCTCATCCGCCGGCCCGACCGCCTGCCTGGCGTGCTGCTGGCCTGCCAAGCCGACGCCCAGGGCCGCACCGGGCTGGAACGGGTGCCCTACACACCAGCAGCGCGGCTGCCGCCGCTGCTGCAGGCGGCGCTGGCCATCGACACGGCGGCGGTGGCCGCCACTGCGGCGGCGCGCGGGGCGCAGGGGCCGGCTATCGGCGAGGCCGTGCGCGCGGCGCGGGTGCAGGCGCTGCAGCACGCGCTGCCCGCGCCGGGTTGAGCCCCGGCACGGGTGTGCCACGCTGGTGTGCCACGCCGGTGTGCCACGCCGGTGTGCCACACGCGCGCTACTGCGCCTTCCACCACTCGGGCATGCCGCCCCTGAACCAGTACACCTGCTTGAAACCGGCGGCCAGCGCGGCGCGGCTGGCCTTGTAGCTTTTCCAGCACTCGGCACCGTTGCAGAAAAAAACCGTGGGCTTGGTCTTGTCCAGCGCCGCCAGGCCGGAAAAGTCATCGGCCTGGGCGTCGTAGACCACGTCCTTCAGGCTCTTTTCGATAAAGGGCACCCAGCGTGCGCCGGGTATCGCGCGCTGCTCGAATTCGGCCTGCGTGCGTGTGTCCACCAGCACCGCGCCCTGGGCCTGCAGCCGCTTCACGGCGGCGGCGTCCACCAGCGTGGCGCCGGCCAGCGTGGTGGGCGTGAAGGTGCCCCATTCGGCCACCCGCTGGTAGGCCGCCAGCTCGCTGCGCAGCTGCACCGGCTTCATGCCAACGCTGGGCGCAGCGGTCTCGAACCAGCGCGCGACGCGGCTGCGCACATCGGCCGGCAGGCTGCTTTTCACCGCCACCGACAACCCCCCGGGCACCGGCCCCGAGCTGCTGAGCGCCCGCGCCTGGCCCGGGTTGGCCTTGGACCAGGCCTCCCAGTCGGCGCGGCGTATCACGGTGGCGTCGGCCAGGTTCATGGCCAGGGCCGTCAGGCCGGCCTGCGGAAAGCGCGCAAACTGCACCTGCCGCAGGTCGCGGAACGACAACGACTCGGCCGTCAGCATGCCGCGCGCCAGGTAGGTGTAGATCGAGTCTTGCTGCGGCAGATACAGCCGCCCCTGGCCGCGCAACGCTGCCGCACGGGACAGGCCGGCCTTGCCCACCAGCAGGTACTGTTCTTCGGCGTCGGTGCTGCCCACCAGTTCATAACCGTGGGTCAGCGCCGAGGCCACCACCTGGGGCGGCGCAATGAAAACGTCGGGCCCAGCGCTGCGCGTGCTGCGCATCGCGTCGGTCAGGTCTTCAGAGGCCTGCACCCGCACCGCTTGTGCCACCGCTTTGCCCAAGCCCTGCTCCAGCGCCGGGCGCGACACCAGCAGCCCGTCCTTGCGCTCGGTGGGCTCCATCACCAGCAGCACGTTGAACTGCGCCTGCGCGCCGGTGCAGGCCCACAGTGCCAACCACAGCGCCCCCACAGCCGGGCGACGGCCTGTTACAGGCCGCCCGGGGCGGCGCAAAGCGACGGATGCAATGGGGTTCATCTTTACAGCTCTATTCGTCGTTTTCGGGGCTCTGCAGACCTGCACGGGATGCCTGGCGCAGCAGGTGCGCGCCGCACCATCCAGCGCAGACAAGGCAGGCCAGAGTGTGACAGGATGCAAGGGTGTGGCGGCAAAACCCGACAGCGCCTGGGCTCCAGCGGCACCGTGTCTGCAGGCCAGTGGGGGCGCCCAAGCGGCCCTGAAACCCGCCGCTGAAACCCGGCCCTGGCACAGGAGCGACGCGCATGAAGCTGGCTGACGGCATCAAGAAACACGGTTTCCGGAAGTGGTACGAACGTGAACTGCTGCAAAGCCACGCCCACTTGCTGCTGATGATCTTGTGTGCGGTGGGGCTGCTGGCCGCCTTCGAAGCGGCCTGGCGCTTTCGCAGCTGGCAAGACCAGGCGCTGGACCTGCTGGCCAGCGTGTTGTGCGCGGCCACCGGGCTGTGGGCGCTGCGCCGCTACCTGGGCCTGCTGTCGGGTGCCGAAGCGGCGGCCAACCAGGCCGACTGCCCACAGTGCCAGACCTACGGGCGGCTGGAATGCCTGAACACCGACCACGAGGGCCGCTGGGTAGCGGTGCGCTGCCACAAGTGCGGGCACGGGTGGAAGATTTCGGTCTGAACGGGCACCGCGCAGTGCTTGCTGCGGCGTTTAGATGAACAGCCCGATCAACATCGCCAGCACGCTGAGCACCACCGAGCTGGCCAGCGGCAGGTAAACATCACGCCCGCGCAGTTTGACGTGGAAGTCACCCGGCAGCTTGCCCAGGCCGATCTTGCGCAACCAGCCCTGCAGGCCGTTGAACAGCAAAAAGGCGAGCAAAAAGACCAACAACCAGCGCATCGTGGGGACCAGTGTTTCACACCACCGCTGTCACAGCATGTGACAGCGGTCACCGCGCACAAAACCCAGCGCGTCCAGCGCCACGCCGCGCGCCAGCGCCAGCACCTTGAACAGTTCGCCCATCTCGTGCTCGGCCATCAGCTTTTGCGTGTGCGCCAGCGTTTGCACGTCGGCGCCCTGCAGCAGCTCGGGCAGCCCGCAGTTGATGAGAAAGTGCGCCTGGCTGGTGTAGCCCAGCACCTGCAGCCCGGCGTCTTGCGCTGCCAGCGCCAGGCCGCTGAAGTTCACGTGCGCGGTGATGTCCTTTTCGCCCACGTCCAGCAGCGGGTGGCTGTCGGCGCGGTGCGCGCGGTGGCACATCAGCGTGCCGCCGGTGCGCTGCGGGTGGTAGTACTCGGCCTCGGGAAAACCGTAGTCGATGAACAGGGCCACACCGCGCACCAAACGCTGCGCCAGGCTGCGCACAAAGGCCTCGGCCTGGGGGTGAATTTCAACCACGGTACCGGGCACAAAACCGCCGTCCACTGGCGGGCGCAGCGCGGTGGCGCGGTCGGCCCAGGCCCAGGCGCCGTCGGGGCCGCTGCACACGCCCCGTTCCAGCCACTGCGTGCCGTCCCAGTGCAGCAGTTGCACCGGCATGGCGTCCAGCACCTCGTTGCCCAGCACCACGCCTTCGATGGTGTCGGGCCAGGCATCCAGCCACTGCACCTGCGCCGCAAAAGGCGCCAGCCGCTGGGCCTGGCGTGCGCGCAAGGCGCTGGACAGCTCGACGATGCGGTAGCGGCGCACCTGCGAGCCCAGGGCCTGCAGCACCTGTGCCGCCAGCGCGCCCGAGCCGGCACCAAATTCGATGATGTCGCCGCTGCTGACCGCTTGCAGTGCCTGCGCCACCTGGCGCGCCAGGGCCTGGCCGAACAGCGGCGAGAGTTCGGGTGCGGTGACAAAGTCGCTGCCGTCTTCGGGCAGGGTGCCAAACACCGTGTGGCCGCGCGCGTAATAGCCCAGGCCGGGCTCGTACAGCGCCATCGCCATGTAGCGGTCAAAAGGCAGCCAGCCACCGGCCGCCTGCAGCGCCAGGCCGATTTTTTGCGCCAGTTCGGCGGTGACGGGGTTTTGCGGGCGCGCCGATAATCTGGGGCCGCCGATGGTCTGCATCCGGTGGATTGTAAAAACCCCATGCACAGCGCCGCCGACAACCACCCCGCCCACCCCCCGCCGCAGGCCCCGGCCTGGCAACCCGCACGCGTGGCACTGGTCACCGGTGCTGGGCAGCGCATCGGGCGCGAGATTGCACTGCACCTGGCCGCCCAAGGCTGGCGGGTGGCCGTGCACTACCGCCATTCGGCCGCTGCGGCGCAAGAAACCGTGGCCGCCGCGCAGGCGCTGGCCGATGCGCGGCTGCAGGCGTGCGGCGGGGCATCGGCCCCGGCCGCCGCGCAGGCCTTTGCCGCCGACCTGGCCGACGAGGCGCAGTGCCGCGCGCTGCCACTGGCCGTGCACCGCGCCATGGGCCGGCTGGACGCGGTGGTGAACAACGCCTCGCTGTTTGAGTACGACAACACGGCCAGCTTCAGCTACGCCGCGATGGACCGCCACTGGCGTGCCAACACCGCGCCGGCCATCGTGCTGGCGCAGGCGCTGCACGGGTTGCAAGCAGACACGCACGAACAAACAAGCGCGGCCATCACCCCAGGCGTGGTGGTCAACCTGCTCGACCAAAAGCTGTTCAACCCCAACCCCGACCATTTGTCGTACACCCTGAGCAAGGCCGCGCTGCAGGCCGCCACCACGATGCTGGCGCAGACGCTGGCGCCGCGGGTGCGTGTGTGTGCGGTGGCGCCGGGGGTGACGATGCTGTCGGGCGACATGAACGACGCCGAGTTCAGCGCCTCGCACCGCATGACGCCGCTGGGCCGCAGCTCCAGCCCGCAAGACGTGGCGCGCGCCGTGCACTTCTTGCTGGAATCACCCGCCATCACCGGCAGCACGCTGCTGGTGGACGGCGGTCAGCACCTGCAGCCGCAGGCGCGCGACGTGATGTTCCTGGCCCGTGACGCGGCGGCAACAGCAGCAGCGGCCCCCCCTACAGCGAAAGCCCCTTGATGCACCTGAATTCACCGCGCCTGGCCGACTGCCGGCGCCTTTTTTTGCGCAACTACGTGGTCGACGCCCACATCGGCATCCACGATTTCGAAAAAGGCCGCACCCAGCGCCTGGTGCTCAATGTCGACCTTTTTGTGCCGCTGGCCAGCACCACGCCCACGGCCGACCAGCTGCACGAGGTGGTGGACTACGACTTCATCCGCCACACCATCAGCCAGCGCATCGCGCGCGGCCACATCGGTTTGCAGGAAACGCTGGTGGACGAACTGCTGGCGCTGATGCTGCAGCACCCACAGGTGCACGCGGCGCGGGTGTCGACCGAAAAGCCCGACGTCTACCCCGACTGCGAAGCCGTGGGGGTGGAGGTGTTTGCGATCAAACCAGACCCGAGAGTGACACCATGAACGCACCCACGGACGCACACACGGATGCACCCACAACTGCCGAACAACTGCAGCCCCGGCCCGACCCGCGCAAGGCCGGCTTCGAGGCCAACAAGCTGAGCAAACGCCTGCACCGACAGGTGGGCCAGGCGATCGCCGACTTCAACATGATCGAGGCCGGCGACAAAGTGATGGTGTGCCTGTCAGGCGGCAAGGACAGCTACACGATGCTCGACATCCTGCTCAGCCTGCGCCAGCGCGCCCCGGTGCCCTTTGACATCGTGGCCGTCAACCTGGACCAGAAGCAGCCCGGCTTCCCCGAAGAGGTGCTGCCCACCTACCTGCGTGCGCTGGGCTTGCCTTTTCACATCGAAGAGCAAGACACCTACTCCATCGTCAAGAAGCTCATCCCCGAGGGCCAGACGCTGTGCAGCCTGTGCTCGCGGCTGCGCCGGGGCATCCTGTACCGCGTGGCCGGTGAGCTGGGGGCGACGAAGATTGCACTGGGCCACCACCGCGACGACATGGTGGTGACGCTGCTGATGAACATGTTTTTTGGCAGCCGCTTGAAGGGCATGCCGCCCAAGCTGGTCAGCGACGACGGCAAGAACATCGTCATCCGCCCGCTGGCCTATGTGGCCGAAACCGACATCGAGCGCTGGGCCGAGCACCGGCAGTTCCCCATCATCCCGTGCACACTGTGCGGCAGCCAGACCAACCTGCAGCGCGTGCAGATCAAGGCCATGGTGCGCGAGTGGGAGCGCCAGTACCCGGGCCGCACCGACAACATGCTCACCGCGATGAGCAAGGTGGTGCCGTCGCACCTGATGGACCCGCGGCTGTTTCCCTTCGCCACGCTGAAGACCACCGGCCAGCCGGTGCCCGAGGGTGATATCGCGTTTGACGACGAACCCTGTGCACCCCAACCGGCCCGGGGTGCCGATGAGGGCGCCGATGCGGTCAACAGCACCGAAGGCGGGCGCGTTTCGGGTGTACAAGCCGTGCGGTGGCATATGCGACCCGGTGTGCGACCCGATGTGCGACCCGATGTGCGATCCGATAAGGGCCGCCTCGCACCCACTGCCCTGCCCCAGACCGCGCCCGAACTGGAGGACTGACCATGCATTTGCGCCCTGCCCCGCTGCCCTTGGCCCACTCCGGCAACCCTCGCGCACCCGACGCTGCCCTCACGCGCAGAACGGCGCTGCGGCGCGCCACGCTGGCCGGCCTTGCACTGGCCGCGCTGGGGCTGGGCGGATGCGCCGCCATGCGCAGCATCAGCTTCGACGTGTCGAGCTTCGGCGACTGGCCCGCCGACCGCAAACCCGGCACCTACGCTTTTGAGCGCCTGCCCTCACAGCAGGCGCGCGCCGCCGAAACCGCCGCGCTGGAAGCCACCGCAAGCCCGGCGCTGGCCAAAGCCGGCTTTGTGCCGGTGGCTGAAGGCCAAGCGCCCGACGTGCTGGTGCAGGTGGGCAGCCGCATCGGCCGCGCCGAGGGCCCGCTGTGGGAAGACCCGCTGTGGTGGCGCGGCGGTTTTGGCAGTTTTCGTTATGGGCCCTGGGGGGGGCCGCGCTGGTCGCTGATGTTCGGGTCGCACTACGGCCGTTACGAACACCAGGTGGCGCTGTTGCTGCGTGACCGCGTCAGCGGCAAGCCCCTGTTCGAAGCCCGCGCCGTGCACGAAAGTTCCACCGAGCTGACCAGCAAAGGCACGCTGGGCCTGATGTTCGAGGCCGCGCTGGTGGACTTTCCCAAGCTGGGCATGAACCCGCGCACGGTGGTGCTGCAGCTGCCTTGAGGGCGTTGCGCCCCCACCGCCACCATCACCACCGGTCGCTCCTCAGGGCGGTGAACCGGGCTGTGCCGCTGGGTTGGTGCCACCCGAGGGGTTGGCCACCAGCCAGCGCACATCGTCTTCCCAGCCCTTGAAGGTGTTGCGTGCGCGCTGGCGCTGGGCCGGCGTGGTGGCGTTGTGCAATTGCGCCACCAGGGCGCAGTTGTATTCAGTCAGCCGCTTTTGGTAATCACGGTAAGCCGGGTCGGGCGACTCAGTGCTGCGTTTGGCCAGCGCGCGCAGTGCCGCAGCCCTTTCTTCCCGGCTGGCCTTGTCGGCCACCAGCTTGCGCAGTGTCTGCAGCAGGTCACGCTGGCGGCGCATACGTTCTTGCAGCCACTGCTCGGGGTTGAAGGGCGAGGCCGCCAGGCCCGCCAGCAGCAGGCGCTTTTGGGCTTCGTTGAGCTCGCCGTAGACGTTTTCTGCACGTTCCAGCGTGCGCTTGAAGGCAGCGGCCTGACGTTCCTGCGGCGCGGCCTGCAGGAAGTCTTCGCGCATGGTTTCGTTGTTCTTGGCGTGGCGCTGCTCCAGTTGTTTGAACTGCGCCGGGCCGAGGCCGGGCACCAGGTCGGCAAAATCGTCGGCGGCACGCCGGATGGCCGGCTCCAGCGCCTGCAGGCCCCGCGCCTGCCAGCGGCAGGCGGTGTCGGCCGTCAGCGGCTCTTGCACCTGCACCTGGGCCTGCGCCAGCAGCGTGGCGTAGGCGGGCAACTGCGTGCCGGCATGCCACTCGAACCAGCGGTCCACCACCTGGCGCGCGCGGGGTGCTTGTTCGCGGCTGAAGTCGATGTAACCGTCCAGCCACCACCAGGCCAGCTGCGGGCCGTTGGCATAACCCAGACGAAGTGCACTGCAGCCGCCCAGACCCCACAGCAGCAGCAAAGCAAGCCCGCCGATAATCCCGCGTCGTAGTCGTGCAGCAATCAACATTCAGGGGCGTTTGTCAATGTCACTCAACGTCGTGATCATGGCCGCAGGCAAGGGCACACGCATGAAGTCTGCGCTGCCCAAGGTCTTGCACCGTTTGGCGGGTGTCAGTCTATTGCAACATGTATTAAACGCCAGCGCCGGCCTGGGTGCAGCGCGCACGGTGGTCATCACCGGCCACGGCGCCGAACAGGTGGAGGCCGCCTGCGCCGGCAGTGTTGCGGTGTTTGTGCGCCAGATGCCGCAACTGGGCACCGGCCACGCGGTGCAGCAGGCGGTGCCGGTGCTGGACGACGCACACGACACCACGCTCATCCTGAACGGCGACGTGCCGCTGATAGGCAGCGACACCGCTGCCGCGCTGGTGCAGGCCTGTGGCGGCCAGCACCTGGCGCTGCTGACGGTGGAACTGGCCGACGCCACCGGCTACGGCCGCATCGTGCGCGAAGGCGCGCAGGTGCAGGCCATCGTCGAGCACAAGGACGCCAGTGCGCAGCAGCGCCAAATCAACGAGGTGTACACCGGCATCATGGCCGCACCCACGGCGCTGCTCAAGCGCTGGGTGATGGCACTGAAGAACAACAACGCCCAGCAAGAGTACTACCTGACCGACGTGGTGGCCGCTGCCGTGGCCGACGGTGTGGCCGTGGTGGCGCGCAGCGCCCGCAGCGACACCGAGGTGATGGGCGTGAACAGCCCGGCACAACTGGCCGACCTGGAACGTCGCCACCAGCGCGCGCAGGCCGAGCGCTGCATGGAAGGCGGTGTGCGCCTGGCCGACCCGGCGCGTTTTGACGTGCGCGGCACGTTGGCCTGCGGCAGCGATGTCGAGATCGACATCAACTGCATCTTTGAAGGCGAGGTGCACATCGGCGACGGCGCGCGCATCGGTGCGCACTGCGTCATCAGCAACGCCCGCATCGGCGCTGGCGCGGTCATCCACCCCTACACCCACATTGAAGGCGCGGTGGTGGGCACGGGCGCGCTGGTGGGGCCCTATGCCCGCCTGCGCCCGGGCGCCGACCTGGGGCCCGAGGTGCACATCGGCAACTTCGTCGAGGTCAAAAACTCGACGCTGGGCGCCGGTGCCAAGGCCAACCACCTGGCCTACCTGGGCGACACCGTGGTGGGCGAGCGTGTGAACTTTGGTGCCGGCAGCATCACCGCCAATTACGACGGCGCCAACAAGCACCGCACCGAGATCGGCAACGACGTGCACGTGGGCAGCAACTGCGTGCTGGTGGCGCCGGTGAAGCTGGGTGACGGCGCCACCATCGGCGGCGGCTCCACCATCAGCAAGGACGCGCCGGCCGGGCAGCTGACGGTGGCACGCGCGCGGCAGACCACACTGCAGGGTTGGCAGCGGCCGCGCAAAGCCCCGAAGGCGGTGGACTGAGAGGGTGTGAACGAAATGTTCTATCCCGACAGTCTGGTTGCGAGGATACGCGCTTCGGCCAGCCAGATCCACGCCAACGGCGCCCAGTCGGAGCGATCATGATGGACGATCAACCGACGGC
>JACCDR010626033.1_pt1 | contig 18415 bp, 28 predicted proteins | sample 7446431 | NCBI WGS metagenome assembly JACCDR01 (sample SAMN15323443, study PRJNA562643) | freshwater metagenome | isolation source: river surface water | place: USA:Blue River Watershed | collected 2017-08-17
GCGCGACCTCCGCCCGCATCTCAGCAAGCTCCGCAGCGGTCAACATCAGCCGCTCCAGTACGAGGACTCGGCCTGGTCACGCATCACAGTCTCACCACGCCGACGAGGGATCTTCTTCGCCTTCAACCGGCGCAGGATCCCCTCGAGGTTCGTGATGCGTTGTGAGCGGTTGAACGTCTGATCGCCGCGCTTGAAATCGTAGGAGCCTCGCTCGAGCACGAGCAACTCCTCAACGACTTCTGCTGCAGCGGCGTGCACGTCGTACGCACGGCCACTGGCGTACGCTGTGGGGAGCGGGTCGGTGCCGCTTGCAGTGACGACACCCTGCTGAGTCGACGATAGGACCGCGATCGCGTCACCGGAAGCGTCGTGCAGCAGAATCTCCGTCACGGAGCCCGCCGCGTCGGTTGCTTCGACGAGGTACTTCCCGAGGCGAATGCGGCCCTCTCGCTTCTGCGCGCCGCTCGGGTACTGCATCCACTCGACCTCGACGGCATCGACGAACACGCTGGTCTCGCCGAGTGCTTCGATGATGCGGTCGTCGTTGACGTCCGCTTCCGCGGCGCCGGTCTTCGTGCGGACGATCTCAACGAGCGTGCTCATGCTCGCTGGTCCCTCGCGCGCGCGCGCGACGTCCAGATCAGCGAACGGATCGGAGGCTCGTGCTAGACTCCCTGAAGCAGCCGCGCAAACGGTGCTTCCGTCGCATACGGAATAGAGGGGTCCCGCTGCAAACGGGGCCCCTCACGAGAGCCCTCCACTGCCAGGTGGGGGGCTCTACTTCTTCCCCGAGACAAGCTGAGGGGGACCAACCCGTAGGCTGATCCCCCTCTGTGCTCCATCGCCCCCACGAGGAACCCTCGTCTGGAGCATCACGCAACCGACTAGTTGACCTTGCCGATCGCGGTCTCCAGGAACACCGACACCGTATCCGGTGCCACAGTGCCGTTCTCGTCGTAGGTGAGCTTCAGGTACTCACCCTCCACGAGCACGTTCGCATCAGCCGCAGTCGTGATCGTGAAGTCGACCGGAGTGTTGTCGACCCATGCGGTGTTTGCGCCACCGAGCAGCGCCGTGACGTTCACGGGCGTCTCTGCACCGTCGTCGCCAACCTTCGAGATACGAAGGCTGATCCAGTTGGATGCGTCGGATGCAATTGCCGCGCTGAGCGCCGCGCTTGCATTCGTGAGTGTCACCCGACCGCAGCCCTTCGGCGCGCGGTAGATGATGTGCTCCTCGTCAGCGGTTGGATCCGCCGTGTGGAACGCGTGTGTCTGCCGAGACAGGATCATCCTGGCTCCTTTCTGCCAGCCCTCGCTGGCGTCAACTCTGAACTAGGTAGTCGAATCGCGGGGCGCCCAACCAGCCGGCTAGACGCCCCGCAACCGATTACGCAGGTACGGTCGCGTCACCGATGAGCTTCACGCCCGCCGTCGGAGCCCAAAGCCCAACACCGTACTCAACGGTCATGTTGAGCTCATCCGCACGCCGTGACGCATCCCGCTCGATCTCGAGCGTAGGCGCCTTGCGCTTGTCGAGCAGGATCGCCTCCGGCACGAAGATCGCACCAACAGCGTCATCGTTGCCGTCGATGGTGATCTCGCTCGTCGCGAAGATATCCATCTCCCCGATCGTGCCGACGTACCACTTCGAAGCGAGCTCGTTGCGGAGCACCTCCGGAGTGTTCTTCATCGTCTGCTCGAGCGACACGCTGTTCGCGAGATCGAACCACTGGTACTCGTGGAGCACGCAGTGCTTGCGCTTCCCACGATGCCCCTGAGCGTTCAGCACCGCCTGAGCGGCGAACAGCTGCTGGAATGCCAGGTTGCTGTTCGCGGTGCCCTTGCTGAGCGTGAAGCTCGGGAACAACCCGAGGAGGTCCTGCTCGACCTTCTTCGCGAGTGCATCACCGAGCTCGAACGCGATCGCGCTGTACACGCTCTCGCCCTCTGCGCGGCGGCGCTTGTCGGTGAGGATGACCTGCACGGCCTCCTCCTTCGGAGTGACGACGGCGCCCGCTGCACGATTGAACTGCGTTGCGGTTGCGATGTCGTCGTACTCGCCGACCTCGGTGCTGGTGAGCGTTGGATGCTCGTTGTACTGACGTGGAAGATCGTCGTTGCGATCGTCCTTGACCATGACAAGGCTCGCCATGACGTTACGCTCGCGGGCTACGTGGACTGCGTCCTCGTAGATCTTGTCCGCTCGTGTGCCGTCCATGCCGAGGGTGCCGGAAATGCCGACTGCCATCGTGTTCCCCTCTCAGGATGTTGTCGTTTGGGTCACCCCCAGCCGGAGGCAGCAACGGCTACCAGAAACTGGCTCCGCCGCCGCCCATGAGCCGGGCGTTCTTCTGCTCACGCGTTTCCGTAGTGGGCTGCTGACCGGGTGCTGCTGCACCGGGTGCTCCGCCCGCTCCGGGCCCGCCTCGGTTCACGAGGTACGGCCGCGTTTCGACCAGCTGCTTCACGAGCTCTGCGACGTTGACCGGCTCGCCGTCCGCGTCGAACTCCACCTTGCTGGTGAGGAGGTCGTGCACGATCGTTGGGTCGATCAGCTTCGCTTCGGCGGCTGCAGCAGTGAGTGCGGCCTTCGCGAGCGCCTTCTGCGCTCGTTCGGTCGCTGCTGCGGCTGCTGCTTCGGCGTCACTGGCGCGCTTCTCCGCCTTCTCCTGATCGCTGAGCTTCTCGAGCTCATGCTGCTCGACCTTCTTGCGGAGCTCCTCGGCTTCTGCCTCGGCCTTCTTCGCTCGGTCGCGGAGGTTCTTGGCTTCGCGTCGCGCTTTCGCCGCGGCATCATCCTTGCCGTCGTCGTCAGCTGGTGGTGTACCGGCTTCGTCTCCGAGTGGCGCCGCCGGGGCGCTGGGAGTCGTCGTCGGTGTCGTGGGCTCCTGGCCCTGTCCCTCGCCGGCCGCCGGGGTCGACGCGGGGGTGGTTGGCTCGCTCATGTTGCTCCTCGCTGTGGGGGACTGGTTACGACCAGTCGTCCCATGCGAGTTGCAGCGATGTTCGAGCTAGTGGCGGGGGCCGGATTCGAACCGGCGATTGGAGAGGCTCTGAGCCCCCTGCGCTATTGCCTCCGCGCTACCCCGCTGTGTGACGGAGCGCTACCCACGACGCCCGCCACTGGTAGGCGAGGGTGGACGCTCCGTACGCCAGCGTCCGAAGGGTTACGCCGCAGCGTTCGCGAGCTGAGCCTGCACCCATGCCACGAGGCGCTCGGCAGCTGCGAGGTCCCAGCGTTCGCCCCAATGCGAAGCGTCATGAGTCTCGATTCCAGCGAGCTCGCCGTCATCTGACACGAACGCAATCGTGGCGTGCGGTAGGTCGACCGCTCGCACGTTCGCGATATCGCGCAGATGCACGCTAGCGGCGTTGGCAGTGGTGTCAGGTGAGATTCTCATGTTGGATATGCGGTGAGGATCGTTCGCTGGTCTTCGAGAAGTACGATCTTGACCATCACCTGCTCCAGTGTATCGGGTCTAGTGGCTGGTCGAAGCCAAACGCGACGATCGGGATACGTTGCATCTGGCCGCCATCCCTGCTGCGTCGTTACGTCCGCCATCCATCCAAACCGGTCAGCAAGCCATCCACGGGATGCAGGGTAGAAGCTCACGATGTTGTCGATCAGGTGATGGTTCGGCGCCCGATCGTATATCGCCATCTCGCGGTGAGCGCGCTCCCAAGCAGCTTCCCACTCGTCACCGAACTGAGTGCGGTTACGGGGCACTGGTGGCGGCTTTGGCGGTCCGGCGGGCCCTCCGCCGCTAACCCCGCCGCCAGGAGCCCGACGTATCGGAAGCGGACGCCCCGCAGCTTGCTGCAGCGCCTCTCGAGCGCTCGCGGTGCGTCGCCCGAGCCCCCACCTCGGATGCTCAGTGCGGACCACAGTATCGGCGAGCGAGATCGTTCCGCGCTTCAGCTCGCGCAGCTTTAGGGGTCCGAGCACCTGCAGTTGTACGGATGCTGGTTGCCGGTCGAACCACTGCTGACCTGTCTCGCGACCCGCGCGCACTTTGGCAACGTTCGCGTCCAGCGCGAGCGCCTCCGGGTCTGTCGTGTTGAGGATCTCGGAGATCGTTCGCGTGATCGGCACCGGGCGACACCTACAATTGGGGTGCCCTCCGAAGTCCTCGTCGAGCGCATGCTCACTGCCGTGCATCGCGACACACACGGGGCACGTACGCCTATCGAGGTTCGCTTGCCACCGCCACCCCGCGTACACCCGAGGATTCGCACGATACCGCTCCAGGCTGCTCGAGCGGTACGCGCGGTGCGTCTCAGTGCGCGCGACCGTGAGCGCACGCGCGGCGTTACCGTCGAGGGATTCTCGGAGGCTCCGCCCGATCTGTGCGGCGCCCTGCCCGCGCGTGATGCCCTGCACGAGCGACTCACCGAGCTTGCGGCTCGCATCCGCACCGAACCCGTCGAATAGCTGCCGGAGCGGCGACGCGGGCTGCAACGAGCCCACGGCCGCTGTGACGGCTTCGACAGGGATCGAGGTGAACGCCGCTCGGATCGCCTGCGCTGTGCCCGGAGTGACGCTCTGGTTGCCGACGATGCTGGCGTATGTGAGCTTCTCGTCGTGCTCCTGTGCGAGCGTGATGAGTGTCTGCCGGCGTTGCTCGATCTGCTCCGCAGCATACGCGCCGTACTCAGCCATGCCGTTCTCAGCGGCGGCGAGGAGCCGCCCAGCGGCCTCGGTTTCGCGTAGCCATCGTTCGGCATCCGCGATCTCACCGGCGAGGCGTAGCGCTTCGGTGGTTGCTGCGACGTCGGCGCCGAGGCGAGCGATGCGCTTGCGGTAATCGCGCATGAGCGATGTCGCGAGTGCCTGGTCGATGCTGAGGATCGTTCGGCGGAACTCGCGCAGGAGCTGGTCGAGGGTGGGCGACGCCATGCGCCGCCGTCCACACCTACTCGGCGGGGTGTATGCCTTCCACCGCTACATCCCAATGCCGCCGCCAAAACTCAGCAGCGAAATCACGCACCAACTGCGAGCGCAATGGTTCCAGCACGTTCTCGTTCTCGAGCCCCTCGAGGTACGCGTTCACGTACTCAGCGCTCTGCCGGATCGATGCGAGGCACTGATCCTTCTGTGCGATCACGATCCCGAGGTCGAGCGCTTTGAGGTCTCGCTCGTGCTGTATCTGGTACGGGTCCACGATCGGGGACGCTACTCGCCGTTGGCTGCCGACGCGTCGGTACCCGTCGATGACTCCTCGCCACGCTCTGCGTCATCCTCAGCGCCTCCGACGAGGTCAAGCACCCCACGCATCCCCGGATCGCTCGCGCCCTCCTCCAGAGCGTTCTCGGACTCGACGTCGGGATCGAAGCCACGCCGCTCGAGGTACGTGCGCATGCTGAGACCATTGCGCCGATCGATCTCACCAGTCTCCGCGTCTTCCTTCTCGTTCTTCGGCAGAGGATCAGGCCACACCAGCGTCACATCCGGATCCGCATCACCAATCGGCGCATACCCCATGTACTCCAGCGCGCAGCGCAGCGCCGCCTCCAACGCATCACCGTACGTCTTCCGCTTCTCACCCGTCTTCTCCATCAACGGGCCATACATGATCCGCATCGCCACGCCGCTGAGCTGCCCGACGTTGTCGACCTTCCCACGGCTCACATCGGGGATGCGTGCGGCGTCGTACAGCTCGGCGCGTAGCTCTCGCATGTACTCGAGCGCGGCGGCCTGGTCGGATTGCATCTCGAGGTTCGCAACGTCGATCTCGGATGGTGGGAGGTCGAACTCGACTGGTTCCCCAATCGTGTGATCCTCCGGCCACGTTCCACCGCGTACGACGGTCACCGGGTGCGCGTGATGCCGGATCGTTTTCGCGATGTTCGATGCGCTTCGGTTGAGGCTCTCGCTGAGGCGCGTGACCGCATCCTCGATATCCGAGTAGCCCCAGAAACTGTTCGGGCTGATGAGGTTCTGACCGGTGAAAACCGGAGCCCACTCATACGGCCACGGATAGTCACCCCCAACCTGCTCCCACTTCGCACTGATGCGTGTGACGCCCATTCCGAGCCAACGGCGGCGCTGATGCGTGCCATGCTCACTCGGTGCTTCAGCACGATAGTTGCGGATCACCCACGACGTGGTGACCTGACGTCCGAACGCATCTGGTTCGGTGCGGACTGCTTCGATGTCCTGCCGCCAAACGAACGGGATCAGCTTCCCACTCGAATCGGGTGCAACGGTCGGGTACTCGAAGCGGTACAGCAGCACCCGACTCGTGTCATGCGGATCCCACACCACGTCGAGATAGCACGGATCGACGACAACCCATCGGTGCCGGCCTTGCTTCTGATCCTCCGGATCGGGCTCGAACTTGAACACGAACTGCCCTGCGATACCACCATGCTTCGCGATCTCCAGGAGCCGCGTTGGCATCTTGCTTTCACGCCAGAGCCGCTCGAGCGCCTTCTGAGCATCCTCACCGTACGCTTCCGTGACGTTGAACATCGGTTCGGTGCCGAATAGGAACGCGACGCCCTTATCCACGATGTTGCGTGCGGCGGGGATGATGACGTTGTCGAGGCGGTTGGGCTTCCCTTCCGCGTCGACGAGGGGAGCGCTCATGTCTGCTTCGTACACTGCGCGGGCGGTGTAGAAGCGTTGCTGGCGGGTGGTGGGTTCGCCGGCTACGTGCAGGATGAGCTCATCGGTGATCGTCATACGACGACGTCCGAGTTACCCCCTACGACCGTGACGACAGGTCACGCCTGGCATTGGCATGCACGCGCACGCTCGACGGGTCGCACGTCGCCTCAGCAGCGCAGCACAGGCGACCGTCGCGCTATGCAGCGTGAGCACGCCGAGGATCACCAGATCAGCGGTAGTAGCTGACATGCGCAGTCCCCCCATCCGTCACACCAATGATCTGCACGTGCTCGCCGGGATTCTCGAGCACCACGTACGAACCGGCTGGGATCGGCATGCCACGGCTCGCGGTTGGAGTAGTGGCATCATCGAGGTACCGCATGCTGGTGTTCTCCGCCGCGATCACAGCGATCAGCGCTTCCTCCGGCGCCGTCAACACCTGCACGGTATCGACGTTGAGCTGCTCATACGATCCCGCGATGGGGATCAGCAGAGGCGTGAGGCCTTGGATACGACCACGTTTGTACGTTTGAAGGCTCATCGCTACTTCAGTCCGAGGAACTTCGCGACGGTGAGCGCGCGAGCGTCATCCCATGGATCCGCTGCGCCACCCGCATCGTTGAGCTTCTCACCCATCGTGCCTGCGGCGTTCAATCCAGCGGCGAGCGCGCCCCACACGGCCTGAGCAATCGCCTCCGGGGACGGCCGATCTCCGACGTCCTCCAGGAACCGGATCGCACTATTCTGCTTCAGGCTCCCACCGAGGTCTTCACTCTGCGCGTCATCGAATAGCGAGATATTGCGGCCGCGGGTCATCCCGACCGTTTCGGTGCTTACTGCGTCATCAGTGGATCGGATCGCGCCCCACGCTTTCAGGCTCCCACCGAGGTCCTCGCTTACGGCGTCATCGACGACGACGAGAACAGCGGGGCCGTACCATTGCAGGGTGGAGAGGGCTGCGATGGGCATGGCTAGTCGAGCTCGATAGCGAAGTCGATGATCCACTGGAACGTGCCGACTGTACCTGCGCCGTTCTGCTTCACGCCGATACCCTCGCCGGGGCGTAGGACCATCGCACGTCCGGGCGCATCGGGAGGAGTTAGGAATGGGAAGCCGTGCGTGAAGCGGTCGAAGTTACCCACGGCTGCGGTGTTCTCTTCACTGCTGATTACGAGGCTCTGCACGATGCTGCCATCGACGAGTCCGCTTGTCGCACCACCGTACGCAGTGACACCCGACAGCGCCGGGTCGGCACTATTTGCAGCGATGGGAGTGACCGAAGCGCCGCCCGCTGGTGATGCGCCGGTCGCACGCCGAATGTCGAAACGATTCACGACACCCGTAACCGCAGTGACGGCGGTATTGACGTACTGCATGCCGAGGATGATTACCGACTGTCCGGTGGCCGCCTGATTTAGCAGGTACGCGTGATACTTCGAGTTGGCAGGAGTGATATCCGCCGTGACCATGCGGTACGTTGGCATACCCGGCGTGTAGATCCCTTGAGCATGCACGGTGTCCGCACCCTGCACGTACGTCTGCATCGCGAGCTTATCGCCGGTGCTGTCAGGCGGTACCTGTGTGAAGCTACGAGCCATGGTTAAGCCTCCGCGAAGATGACAACGCCGGCCGGAAGGAACGGCGTGTCGTTGGGGTTGACGACAACCTGCTGCTCCGCGTCGAGAACGCGATACCGCAGGATCTGCCCACCACTAGTGCAGATCGATACCGCAACGATCGTTTCCGGCGACCCACCGGTGCACTCGGGGAAGAACAGCACGTCATCGTTCTTGTACGCGCGGCCTGATGCGTTCGGTGTGCCATCGTCATCGCAGATGACTAGGCCTGTAGCGTCACGGCTGACCGCGACTCGTGCGTATCCAGTGTACGCGCACTCGTTGGTGCTGCTGGAACCGGCGAGGCCGGGGCTGGCGGTGTGCGCGTGGAAGTACAGCGTGCCACCGTGCGATGGCATTGCTGTGCCGTGTGCTTCCCACTTCACGAAGTCGTTGCGGTGCGTGTTGCCCTTCGGCATGACTGCCTCCCTAGAATGCCTGGTCGTATCGTCCGTACGTGAGTGCTGCGCGGGCTGTCCACGCATCGGCGTACGTTGTAACGCTGCCGTTATTGAGGACGGTCGCGTACGACACGCCGTCCGTCTCTACCTTCTTCACGAGCCACTCTGCGGTGTCTGTGGTGAATCCGTAGTACGGGTCTTCGATGTCGTTGACGCTGTACTGCACGGTGGCCTCTCCGCCGTCGATGCCTGCTGCTGCGAGCACGTCCCAATACGTGTCATTCGGCGGCTCATGGTTCGTGTGCGCTGTGGTGCAGATGAATGAGGAGCCGTCCCATGCAACGGCATCACCGATGGCGTACGTCGTCGCAGCACTCCACACGCCTAGCCATACGAGGCCGGGCGCTCCATCGGCACCGTCTGCGCCGTCGGCTCCGGCTGGGCCCTGTGGTCCTGCGCTGCCACCACTGCCTGAGCCTGTGGGTGGTGTGAAGTAGGAGGACCGCATACCGCAGCGTCCAGCGTCTACGTGCCTAACGTGCGAGTGAACGTGCACCGCTGCCGCATGCGCCGCTGCGAGATCCCCCAAGACCACGGCAGGTCGTTCGCTTCGTTCACGCTGTAGAACGCACCCACGACGTTCGTTCGTACCGGGTCGAGGTCGAGGGGATCGCCGTACACCCACACGTCGTCGTCATCGTCGATCTCGTCGAGGTCTTCCATCACATCCCGAGCGTGCCCGTCTCACGCTGCGTACGCTGAAACACAGCCTCAACCATCCACGCATGCACGATCTCACCCGCGTTCTGCGAATCCATCCCCTCGCTGAGCATCCCGGAGTACATCGCGCCCATGCGTTCGCCGAGGCGCTGCATCTGCCGTTTCATGTCGTCGTGGTGCGCGTCTGCGAGCATCGCGGCGGCGATCTGTGCGTCGAAGAGCTCGCAGGGCTCACCCGCATCATCCTCGCCGAGTGGGAGCCTGTCTAGCGCCTCGAGATCCCCCTCAGTGGGCTCGTCACTATCCTCGATGGTGGTCATGCGTACGCCCTGCCCTTCGACTTCTTCCCCCGCGTCACAAACCCGGAAGGTGCGTACGCCATGAGTGCCGTATCCGCACGGTCAGGGCTGCGACCCAAACGCTTCTTCGTGTGCTTCTTCTGCTCCACGACTCGCCGTCCCGCACTGTCGAGCTCGTACGTCGGCGCTACCAGATCCGCAAGCAGCTTCGGATCCGGATCGAGCGCGACCCCTTCGAGCGCTTCGAGGAATGCGAACCACGCCTCAGACCGCGCATTCGGATACCCGCCCTTGCCTTTCTTCCGGGGCTTCCCACCACCGTTGAAGCCAACGATGCTGATGCGCCTGGCGAGCGCGCCCTCGCGCTGGAGCTCGCGGAGGCGGTCGACAACGCCACCGCCGACGCCGGCATCATCGATGATGATCCGCTTGACGGTGAGATGCGGCGCGTCATGTTCACTGTCAGCGTCATCTTCGACACGACTCGGCGATGTGTCGACGTCATCGACACCCTCGAGCAGCGCGACCGCTTCCATGATCTCGCCAGCGGTGCGCATCGTGTCCTGCCCCTGATACGCCGTACGGATCGTGAGGCGGTCGATATCGCCGTGCTCGCGTACTGCGATGACGGTCTCGTCGTCACCGAAGCGCGCGACGTCGCAGATCACGTCGCACGTGTCGACGCCGTCGGTGGGTTCCCACTCGGCGTACCGTGCCTGTGCTTGCATGACTTTCTGGAGGCCGATGACGGTGTTGGCGCCCTCGCCCGGGAACTCGCCGAGGACGAACACTGCGAATAGGGGGCTGTCCTCGCCCCATTCGACGAGTGCTTCGTCGACGGTCTCCGGCCATGGCAGCGCGTTACGGACCGAATCTGGCACCTGCTCGGTGGTGTACGGGATCGCGTTGCGTTCCATGTACTCGCGAACTCGCGGAAACGCAGCGACATTCTCCTCCGTGAAGTTCGGCGAGTCGAACATCGACACACCGATGCGCGTCCACAACTCCGCACCACTGGTAAACGCGTCGTATAGCCCGCCGCTGGTTTGCGTGCCGTTGCCGATGTAGAGCGTGCGCGATGTGGCGCCGGTGCCGTAACCCTTCGCCGCGTCCAGAATCGCCTGCGGTACGCCCGACGCCTCGTCGACGAGGAACAGGATCGCGGGCGCGTGAAACCCGAGGTACTTGTCGGGATCGTCACTGCTGATGCCTACGGCGTACCAGTCGGGGTCTGCGAGGGGGTCAACGTCGAGGCGTACTGAGCTGGGGGTGCCGCCGAGGGTGTAACCACGCTCCTCCGCTCGAGCATGCAGCGCACGGATCTCACTCCAGAGGAGTTCGCGGACCTGGCGTTGTGTTGGTGCGGTGGTGATGACTTTGGTGCCGGGTCCGTAGCAGTAGAGGAACCAGAGGACGATGACGGCGGCGATGTAGGTTTTGCCTACGCCTCGGCATGCTCTGACGGCGGTGCGGCGGTTGATGCGGACCGCGTCGAGGATCTGGATTTGTCGGCTCCATGGGGTGATGCCGAGGATCTCGGTTGCGAAGAAGGTGGGGTCTCGACGGCATCGGTCGAGGAGGGCGACGGCGTCTGACTGCTCCACTCATGGTGGTCCATGGAGCAGCGCGGGGTCGTGCTATTCGAACGGAATCGGTGGTAGATCGGGTGGGGTGAAGTCCTCGCGGAGCCCGGCGCGCTCGTCACACGCGGCGCAGGTGTGTGGGCAGAATCCGGTGTCGGGGTCGCGTTGAGCCCCGCACACTTCACAGATTGAATCGAGCTCCATGCGGAGGAGTTTACCGGGCGTCGGTGCTTTTGCCTGGCTGAGCATGATGGGACAGTCGGGCTTGCAGGTTTCTCCGGGCGCGACGCGGCATCCTCCGCATCGATCGATGCTCATTCCTTGCCGCCTGTCATCGCGTCGTACCGGGCGAGGGCTGCGTTAGCGGTGTGGTGCTCGTGCAGAACCGTCGCGTACATCGTGCGAGCGTTGCATCCGTAGCAGCCTTGATCGTCAAGCTCGGTGCAGTCAGCTCCGGTATCGGATTCGGCGCATGCCTCAAACTCCTCGCTGATCCTGAGAGATAGCTCCCATACGCGATGTTGCGCCGTATGCAATCGCTCCGCTAGTTCTCGTGCTACGTCATCCAGCGCAGCATGGGAGCGATCCAGCGCAAGGTACGTGTATCCGCTCACTTCGCCTGACGGGATGATGCCGTCGTGGATCATGCTGTCCTCGCGCGGCCGCTCACTCGCCGGGATGTAGTCGCTGTCAGGCATCGGGGTTCTCCTGTCGCCAAGCGAGGGCCATGAATACCTTTGCTCGGGTTGGCGAGGTTGGTAGTAGTGTCTCGGTTTCTGCGAGCAATGCCCAAGGGTCCGGCCGCATGGCAGCGTCAAGGGCGCGCACGGCCTCGGATAGGTCATTCGCGTATCGGAAATCGCCGCCAGCCCATGCTCGCGCTGCCTTGATTACGTCGTCGCGCAGCTTCTCGATATCAGTCATGCACTCATCTCCAGTACCTGTTGATCTAGCGCGCGGAGGCCCCTCGGCATCATCGCGTCGCGGAACTTCGCCCAGCCCGACCCATCGGCGCTGTCGCATCCGATGCTCTTGGCGTAAGCGATCCTCTTGGCGCTGTTCACGCGCCCCATGTGTACGTGCTTTCCTCGACGCTTTGCTTCCGCGACGATCTCGCGCGCCTCTGGTCCCAACTTCCACGCGGTATCGCCTCCAACGAATACCGCATCAAGCTCGTCCCACGGGACGTTGTCGATGGTCGATCCGATCTGAAGCACGAATGCCAACGGGAACCCGGTCATGCTCACGAATGGGTACCACTCGCGCCACGCCTCGAGCGTCGCGGCGTGCGCTTCAACACCGTCACCGAGATACACGTCTGGAACCGTAAGGAAAAGGCAGTCGGGCGTGCCGACGAGGTCGTACACCATGCGGCGGAACGCGACCGCGTCAACGCCGCCGAACCCGTCATTGTCGATCGCCCACGGAATCCCCGAGCGAGCGGTGTCCTGAGCGCGGCTGTAGTGCCGCGGCGTCAGTAGTCGACCATGCTGAGGGTGGTTCCAGTGAGTGAGCAACGTGCGCAAGCTAGTTGTTGTGAGCAGCAGCACGCGGCGTGCGGAGTTGGTCGATGAGCACGGACCACGCGGCAGCGCCGACCGTCTTTGCAAGGAACTGGCCCAGCACAATCGGCCACATGAACGCGCCAAACGCGAGCGTCGGGAAGACGATTGAATCAACCGCTGCTCCAGCAGCGTTGCTCGCGTTGCTGCGCGCCAGCCACGGCCATCGCTCGACGCTCGTGTAAACCGACCAGTCGGCAGCCGCCGCCAGCATGAACGCAACCGAGCTCGCAATCGCAATGCGTCCCGTCGCTGGGTTGAGCGCGTACGATGCCACGCCCGTTCCGATGATGAGTAGCGCCATGTTACGCACGCGGTGGTCGTGCCACGCGTCATGCAGGTAATCCCGCAGCACGAGATCCATGCCGATTAGGAATAGTGCGTTCCATATCGTGACGCTAGGGCCGTACTCGGCAACGAGCAGGTTGGCTGTGATGATGCTCGCCGCATAGGCGGCAATGGCGGCTGTGGTGCGTGTCATTCTGCTCTCCTGATTGGTTGTCGTCTCACTCATCGTTCCGTCTTCGTTTCGTTGTGCATGCCACGCTCGATAGCGTCGGCGAGCATCCTGTACGCACCGGCGATGTAGAAGTGCGGTGTGTCGTCAGCCATTCGCCGGAGCTGTTCGACATGGCGCTCGGTTGCGGCACGCTCGCCCTCGGCGAAGCCTTCCGCGCGGTCCCTGTCGCGCTGCCAACGTGGCGTCTGTGGTGGGTATGCGGCTGGCGTGTTGTCTGCCGGAAGCGGTGAGCAACAGTCGCCCTCTACGCACTCTCGGTGAACGTCGTAATAGCAACTGCTCATGCGTCTGCCTCCTCGCCCGATAGCTCTGGATTCTCCGCGTAGAACTCGGCAGGCGTCATGGGGTTGTCTGCCTCCTGTGTGCTCGATGCGCGGTAGGCGTCGACGGCGTAGTACAGAAGCGTGTACTTCGATCCACTCATGCCGCCCTCGTCGATGTGCGCGCCCGCCGCGTCCACTACTGGCTGCATGCGTTCCACCTGAGCGCGAAGCTGGTCCCGCTCTGCCTTGTACTCAGACGCTTGCCGATCTACCAACGCAAGCACGTCGTTGGCAGCGTCGCGCTCTACCTCGGCGCGGCCCATCATGGCCTCGGCGCGTTCCACCTGAGCGCGAAGCTGGGCGTTCTCCCTACCCCTCTCTGCGAACAGCTGCGCCAGCCGCAGGTGCCGACGCTCTTCGCGCTTTAGCTCTGCCTCGGCGCGGTCTGCTCGCAACGTCTCAGCGACTAGCTGGCGCTTCAACTCGTGAATACGGTTCACCGCGCATAGATGATGCCGTGGATTGACCCAGCATCCATCGGAGTGCGTCTGCTGGACATCACTCACGATGCGCCATCCCGCTCCGCTACCTCACGAAGCGCCAGGCGCGCAACCTCAGCAAACGTCGTCACCGTCACATTCCCCTCCACCTTCACATGGATGGGGCCCTCGATGCCGAAGAGGTTGCAGAGGTCGCGTACGACTTGGCGTGCGGTGCTGAGGTCGCCTTTGGTGAGTGCGAGGTCGTAGATCTGTTCGAAGCGTCGGAGGGCTTTGGCGAATTCGTCGGTTTTGTCGAATTCGCCGCGGGTGCGGATTTCTTCGCGGGCTTTGGCGATGTATTCGCGGATGGTGCGTTCGCTGAGGCCGCGGAAGTCTTTGTGTTTGGCCGCGTTTTGAACGATTGTGCGGGAGGTTTTGCCGCGGAGGATTTGTTCGGCGATGTGGTCGACGCGGCGGTCTACGGTGGCGGCGTCAGCTCGCGGGCGATGGTGAGTCATGGTGCTTCGATGCTTTCGAAGATGCCGGCGCCGATGATGGGGAGGCTGGCGAGGAATAGCATGGCGCCGAGTGCTGCGGGGTCGTGAGCGCTCTGGAGCGGATTCCAGCCGGTGCATGCTTCGATGGTGATGGCGAGCCACCATGTGGCGATGGTGATGACGGCGAGTATTCGGCAGCGCATGGGGTCTCCGATGGGGGTCGGGGGCGATACGGGCAAGTCCCGCAGTGAGCGGGGTGGTGTGCGGCGCGTGGTCGGGGCGTTCTTCCCTCGCTAAAGCGAGTAGCTCCCGCTGATCGGCGGTCTATCGACCACGCGCCGCAACGCTTCGGGTCTAGCTCGCGAGCGTGACGACCACCGACTCGGGATCGATCGCACCAGCGTGCGTGCGTACTCGACGCTTCGTCGCCTTGCCGGACTTCTCTGGGATGAATGCGATCTTGTCGATGGTGACGTCGAAGCTGACGCTGACGGTGTCGCCGTCCTTGAACTCGAGACGGGACAGGTCGTAGCGCAGTGCGGCGACGTTCAGGATGCTCTTCGCGGGCGCGTCACCGCCTGGTACGAGCGTGAGCTGCCCATCTGGCTCGCTGCAGCACTCGCCGCACGACTCCCACTCGGTGTCGGTCTGCCAACCCCCGGTGCCGCTGCAGGTGGTGCATACCTTCTCAGTGCGGGGCGCCGGCGAGGCGGTGGGGATGTGCGGGACGTCATCCCCGGGCTCGGCTGCGTCGTCGATGGTGGTCTGTCCTGGCACTTGGTATCCGGTGCGGGTGATCCATGCGACGAGTTGCTGCGCGTCGAGCTCGCCGGGGTCGGGTGCGGCGTCTTCGTGGATGAGGCTCCAGCGGAGGTACTCGAGGTGCTCGGTGGTGAGCTTTGCGACGTCGTCTCCGTCGAGCGGGAAGCCCATGTTGTCGATGTTGACGGTCACGGCGTCACGATCGAACGGGGGCGCTGGGGGTGCGGCGCCGATGATGTCACCGTTCGCATCCACGTCGCCGGTGCTGGCGGTGGGCGCCGGGGCGAGCTCGGCTGCGACCGCTTCACTGCGGGCGAGCGTCACGACGAGATCCTTCTTCGTGAAGGATGCGCCGACGACGATGCCGTGCTTGAGCGCGAGCTCGCGGAGCTTGACGGCGGTAAGCGCCATGAGGGTGTTCTCACGGTCGACGGCTTGCTCGTCGGGTAGCTCGGTGGTGCTGGTGGGCGCTGCTGCGCTCATGGTGGTCTCCTCGATTGTGGGGGCTGGTGGGGCGCCGTAGCGCCGGAGATACAGGGTGGTCCGCGTATGCGGGGTGCGTCGTTACTGGCGCCAGCAGTGCCGGCTCCACTGCCACGGCGCGGTGCCGTAAAGCGCGAAGTGTCGAAGCGCCTTGCGGTCCTGCACGCGGGGCGGTGCGTCGGCGGCGTGCGAGTAGCCACCGAATCCGCCCCAGGTGGAGTCGAGGAACTGGTACGCGCCGCTGGCATCGCTGTCGCCGGTGGCGGCGTTGCTGCCGCGTGTGCCACCGTTCTCGGCGCGGTAGTTGGGGCGCGCGTTGGGGCCGGTGCTGGATTCGCAGCCACGGATCCTACGGAGCGTCACGGGTATGTGATGGTCGGGCAGGGGATGTGTGAGCGCGTGCTGCGCGGCGGCGAGACGGCATGCGCGGCCCTCGTTGCGCGCACGGTGCTTGCTGCCATGCACGAGCATGTGCATCTGCTGGTAGATGCGGCACTCCGCGCGACCTGGCTCGTGCGCGCTGGCTGTGGGAGCGGCGAGCGCTTGACCCGCGAGCGACATCAGCACAACGATCAGCACAACCGCGAGGCCGATCGATACATCCCGCCACTGCATCACGGGCTCCGGTTGGTGGTAGGGGCGATGGGTCACGAGATCTCCTGAAGGTCGAAGTCGAATAGCGCGGACTGCGCGGTGTCGCCCTCAGGCTGCTCGAGCGTTCGCCAGTCCCGGATCACCTCCACGTGATCCAGCGCACGCAGATCGAGCGCACGCACCATGTGGAAGATCTCGCGCCGCACCGAAACGGCAGGGATCCCGACCGCCTGGCCGATCGCCTCGCGGTCCTCGTGCCCATCCGCTACCGCGAGGATGATCGCGGCCCAGATCTGCCCGCGGCGTTCCCCGCCTCCGCGTTCCTTCGCGTACCGTGCGAAGTCTGCGAGTGCGGCGGCGTCATCCATTGCGGCGCCGCTGTTGGTGATCTGGCTGTGCCGGTACTCGACGATGTCGCGCACTTCGTCGTTGTCGAGCGCTGCGTGCTCGCGGTCTGCGATGCGGTCACGCTTCTCGACGACGTTGAGTGCGGCTTTGTGCGCGAACCACTTGCAGAGCGCACCAGCTGAGTCGACGCGTCCGCGTTGCGGGTTCCAGTTGCGCACCGCCTGCCAGAGCTTCAGGAATGCGCCCTGTTCGGCGTCGTCGCGGCGGTCGTGCTCGCGGACGCGGCCCGCGATGGTGGCGCGTACGTCGTCGAGGCATAGGCGCCATGCTTCCTCGAGCGCGCGCTCCGCTACCTTCGTGGCGCCTGCTGAGTACGCATCGATTGCCTTCTGCAGAGCCTTCGTGGCGGGGTCTGGGCCGGGTCGGTTGTCACCGTTACCCGTGGTTGAATAGCTAGGATCCGGCTCCCCGAGCGGGACCGTGGGCAAAGTGTGGGCAGACGATTCGTCTGCGTCGTGTGGACTATCTGGTGTATTCCACGCGCTGATCGGTAGTGGAGCTGGACGGGATCGAACCGACGACCTCATGCTTGCAAAGGATGGTGTGGGCGTTGTCATGCGGGTTTTCCTTCGTTGGGCTTGACGATGGATTGCGAGCTTCGCGCCGATTCGCCGGCTGAGTGTGGGCAAAGTGTGGGCACGACACGTCGGCGTCCTCGGTAGTCACCCGAGACGTTCCATGACAACTCGCGCGTCCTCATCGAATAGGTACGCGTAATGCTTCGCGGTGGTCGCGATGCTGGAGTGCCCCATCCACGTGCTGACTTGCAGCATCGTGGCGCCCGCTGAGGCGCACGCGGCGGCGTAGTAGTGCCGCCACGCACCCCAATCGAGATGCTCACACCCGGCCTCGATGCGCCATGGGTACCACACCTCGATGCGTACGCGGCTGGGGTTCAGGAACCTGCCGTGCGCTGTTACGAATAGGGGGTCCGTGGGATTCGGGAACCGTGTCGCGTGCTGCCACTCGTCGAGGAGCTCGCGCGCCGCGGGAGCGATCGGGACCGTGCGATTCGAGCCGCGGGTTTTCAGCGATCCGATGCGGCCGTTCATCTTCAGCGCTTGCTCGACGCGGATCGTGTCATCACGGATGTGCCGCCATTCGAGCGCGAACTGCTCCCCAGGGCGTAGGCCGACGGTTGCAGCGAGGATGTGCCTGCAGCGGTGGGAGAGTGTTGGTGCGGTGATGCCGACGGCGGCGGCTTCCTCACGGGTGGGCACGTAGATCGAGGCGTCTGGTTCGCTGAGCCGGGGCACTGCGAGCACGGGGTTGTGCTCGACGAGGCCGGATTCGATCCCGAATCGGTACGCGCCGGAGAGGATCTTGAGGCAGTCGTTCACGAGGCGTGGGGTGAGGTACACCGCGAGATCGTCGCGGAGGGCAACGAGGCTGGGGGTGGATTGGCGGCCGGCGTCCGCGTTGCCGATGGCGTCGAGCACGCGACCGACGGGTGTCTGGTAGTGCGTGCGGGTTGAGGCGTCGAGCGTGAGGACGTAATCGTCCCACCAGCGTGCGATTAGCTCGCGGATCGGGATCGTTGGGCGTGTGCCGGGAAGGCCTGCGCGAAACCGTGCTTCGATCTGGAAGCGGCGATCGTCCGCCGCCTCCGGCGA
>JACCDR010517006.1_pt1 | contig 18413 bp, 17 predicted proteins | sample 7446431 | NCBI WGS metagenome assembly JACCDR01 (sample SAMN15323443, study PRJNA562643) | freshwater metagenome | isolation source: river surface water | place: USA:Blue River Watershed | collected 2017-08-17
AAACTTCAGGAGTTCTGGCTCAAGATTCATACGCTGTCGATAGCCAAAGTGAAGGATGGGGTCAAACTGCATATCGCCTACATTGCTACGGCGCACTTCGTGACCTGCTGTGCGTGCTGCGGCTTCGTATGCATCGGCAAGTCTACCGTTGAGTGAATTTGCCTTGTCTGGGTGCCCAAGCAGGATAAAAATGCGCTTTTTTCTCATTTGAGCATTCCCTTTAGTGCGTCTTGGTGCTTTTTGACCACTTCCATTGTTGCATCCATTTGCGACTTTCCTTTTTTCATCTCAGCCTCAACCTCCTTGGCGATATTTGCAAAAAAATCTGGATTCTTTTCAACCATTGCAAAAAGCTTTTCTTGCTCAGCTTCAGGAACACCCTGAAGTTTTGACTTGAGCATTTTTTTCATAAGGAGGTTTTGGAAAAATGACATATGAGGAAGGGTTTAGGGTAGAGGGTAAAGGGGTTAGTAACGAAGGGAACACATAAAAGATAGCACAGGGAAAGGAGAGATTGAAGATGGTCGATACTTAGTGGTCGCGAGGAGCGACAGGAAGAGAGAATGAAAACGTGCTTCCCTTGCCTGCCCCTTCAGAGACTGCCCAGATCTTGCCATGGTGACGCTCCACAATCGTGCGTGCCATATAAAGACCGATGCCCATACCTTCGGTGTCGGCCACACGCGCGGCTGCTCCGCGGAAGAACTTTGCAAAAAGATGTGAGAAATCTTCTTTTGCAATACCGATACCATGGTCAGCTACGGAGACTACGATATGCCCGTCGTCTTGTTTGACTGATATTTGTACTGCACCACCACGTTGACTGTAGTTGATAGCGTTTTCATACAGTATCTGGAAGACAAATTTGATACGAGTAAGGTCGACAAGCGCATGTGGTAGACGGTCGGCGTAAAATGCTGAGACAGTGACGTCTTTACCATGTGCTTTATCAGAATGACTTGCAATCACTTCACGCACTGCGTCTGCCACGTCGTGCTCCTCGAATGCATAGTGAAAGCTAGTAGCTTCGTTGCGGGCGACGTCAATAAGCATTCCAGTAAGCTCAGAGAGCGTCGCCACAGAGTTGCTCACGCGCTCACGGATCCGCTTTCGCTCTGCTTCACTTTCAGCCTTCACAAACTCATCCATCGACCACTTGATGTAGGTCAGCGGGGTACGGAACTTGTGGGTAACCACCGCAATAAATTCGTATTTCAAAATATCGGTGTCGCGCATTCCCCGCCACACCAAAGTGCCTGCAAGTACCGCAAAGGCACTAGAAAATACCGGTATCAGCCAGTGCGGGAAGCTCGGGAAGCTTCGTGCAACGAATTGATCGGCAAGATTAATGCCGATAAGAGCCAATGCCGCGAGTGCGGTAGCAACGGCGTAAAAAAGCGCGCGTCGGGCTACGACCTTAATATCCATTAACTCGTGTCGGACAATGCCGTATGCAATAGGCACGATATAAAAACCAGTAAGTCCCGCAAGAATTGGGTTAACCTTAAAACCGTATACGAGCGGTATAGCACTGACGGCAGTCACCGCACCAAAACCAATTGCAAAAAAGTAATAACGCTGTCGGTTGCGCTCTTCGGCGGTCGCTTTGCGGTAAGAAGCGACTATCTCACCGAGCGAGTACAAAATTGCAATGCTAAAAAAGATTGTTGGGAGCGCGTACAGCGGACCGGCGACTGGATAGAAGTTGAAGTACAACTTTGCCACAGGCACTTGTGTGTACATATCGAGGTTAAGTAGCAAAAACCCAATGAGTGCTACGCCACATGAGTAAAACGTAGCGATGGTACCGGTTCGGCGCGAGGTTTTGCCGAGTGCGGCAAGTGCCCATGAGATAGTGAGGCACCCAATAAGTATCTGAATCATTGCAAAGCTTCCCGCTTGGTAAGCTACCGAAGCAGACGATGCATTTATGAGTGTGATATAGGAAAGCTCAAAGGCACCAACTGCGAGTGCAAGAAGTGAGAATGCAATATGCACACCGCGGCGTGCACTGCGGACAAGCACCATGATTCCAAGAGAGAGCACCGTGACTGTTGAAAGTCCAAAAAGCAGATTCGATGCAAGGAGCCAGGCATTCATAGCCTAAAGTATAGCATCGGGAATCGACGCGTCTGTGTACAGCGTCACTTGTGCAATGTCTCGGATCACACGCGCAGGTACTGCGGCATACGGAGCGTCACCCGAAAGTGCAGCGTCGAGCGCAGTATCCTTTTCTCGACCGAATACAAAGTAGTGTGCGTGGTCGATAGTTTTCAAAAATGTGATCGTGGTGGTAATACGATGTGAAAATGGCTGTCCAGTAACTGCCCGCACTGCAGTCCACGCGGTGCCTTCGTATTCTTTCTCAAATTGATCACGGTCTACCATCGGCAAGATACCTGCGGTGTGACCATCTGCTCCAACGCCGAGTGTTGCAATAATAATCCCGTACGGAAAGTCACGTCGCCATGCGAGTAAGCCTTTTTCAAAACGTTGCGCCAGTTCTTCGGGCGTTTCATCTCCCTGTGGCTGAGTGTCTATCGTGTAGACACCATGCTCAAGAGTGGCATTGTAAAACCTCGTTGCCTGTACTTGTGCAAAGTTATTAATATCGAGCTCTGCAGAAAAACGTTCGTCCACTACAGCAAGCGTCACCGTGTCAGCAAGATACTCGGTTGGTATTGACTCGATAATTTCGAGCGCTGAACCACCAGAAAAAAGAAGAAGTACTGGCACTCCTTTGTATCGCTCAAGCTGTGCGCCTATTGCGGCACCCGCCGTAGCGGAAGCCGACGATCGGTCCATCTTTTTGATAGTAATATTATCGTTTTTCATATCGTTTTTTGAGCTCAGTTACATCCGGACCTGCACTTCCCTTTTCGTATATATGCAATGGTAACGCATCCCACGCAGTAAGTATTGGCGTGATATAGCGCCATGAAGCAAGCACTTCTTCTGTTGATGCAAACAAAGTCTGGTCGCCCGCGACCGCGTCAAAGAGTACTCGCTCGTATGCATCAGGAAGCTTTACTTCAAGCGGGTCTTTTTCAATGCCTACCGAAAGCGTGCGCTCCACAACATCTTGTGAAAGACCTGGGGCCTTAAACCACAAAGAGAGTCGGACCGCCTCCTTTGGCTGAATATCGATTTCAAGTTTGTTGTCTATAGTTTCGTCACCCGTAACAAAAGCAGATTCACCGAGTCGCTTAAAGCGCACGACGATAGACACTTTTGCATCCTTGAGAGCTTTGCCCGCCTCGAGCGCAATAGGTACACCTTTGAGTGGTCCTCGGCGAGGTTCGCTTTCGATACGGAAAAAAGTTTCTGTCCGAGAATCAGCGGCGACACCCTGCTCTGCGGTAAATCCTGCGTATTGCCCACGAAATACTTTACCGCTCATTGATGAAGCACTTTTAAGTGGTCGAAGAGATTTGAGTGCTTTTGCACGAAGCGCGCGCACACTCTCTGCGTTTAAATCTTTTGGTTCTTCCATTGCAAGAAGCGAAAGCATGGCGAGTATATGATTTTGGCCAACATCGCGAAGGGCACCGACCCCGTCATAGAAAGCACCACGCTCAGCTACGTCGAGCTTTTCGTGTAAGGTGATATCAATAGACGCAATTGATTTTTGGCTCCAAAGCGAACGGATGATTGGGTTACTAAAGCGGAACGAGAGAATATTTTGAATTGCCTCCTTTGCCAAGTAGTGGTCGATGCGGAAAATTTGTCGCTCATCAAAAAGCTCTGAGAGGTGCTGGTCGAGCGCCTGTGCACTTTTCAAATCTTTGCCAAATGGCTTCTCGATCAAAATACGCGTCCACCCTTCGCTATCAGAACATGGAATCGAAAGTCCTGACTCTGAAACCTTGTCGAGAATCAAACGATACAGGTCTGGTGGTACTGAAAGATGGAAGAGTTTGTTGGCACACACTCCGTAGCTTCGCTCAAGTACTGAAAAAGCAAGTCCGAGACGGCGGTATGACTCTACATCATCGAAAAAGCCCTGCTGATACGAAATCCGATCCAAAAATGCAGAGCGTTGTTCGTCGGTGCCTTTACCCTCAATAATACCCGCGATATGAGTACGAAAATCAGTTGGTGTTATTTCGCGACGAGAAAAGCCGATAATATCGAACTTGGCTGGAAGGAGCCCTGCTGAAAAGAGATGAAAGAGTGCAGGTACAAGCTTTCGCTTCGCAAGATCACCTGTAATACCAAAAATAACGAATATTGTCGGTGTATCAGTGGCGACTTTCATGTTCATAAGACGATTATACTTCAGAGGGGCTTTTCTACATAGGATATTCAGATACGGGCGCATCAATTGATAAAATCTTTGCGGCGGGTCATATAAAAACGTACAATTCTAGTATGAAGCTACTCTCTTTTTTTAACCACACACGACCAGAGCCTCTCATCCATATTGAAATTAGCGCAAAGCGTTTGCGTGATAACCTTGCTATGTTTCGAGAGAAGTCTGGCAAAGAAGTTGCCCCCGTTCTCAAATCAAATGCGTATGGGCACGGTCTCTATGAAGTCGCCAATGCGCTCGAAAAAGAACCTGCGCCTTTTTGGGTCGTTGACTCCCATTTCGAAGCGGAGTTTTTGCGTCATAAGGGATTCAAAAAGAAAATCTTGATTGCAGGCTTTGTACGTACCCAAACGGTTCTTGAAAGTACTTTAAAAAATGTTTCTTTTACAATTGGTAGCGTCGAACAACTTCGTGATCTAGCTAAGCTCGCGACTCGTACAATTACGTTGCACCTCAAAATCGATACGGGAATGCATCGTCTCGGCGTATTACTTCCGGAACTCGAAGAAGCACTCGCACTTATCAAGGCAAGCAGACCACTCGAGCTCGAGGGTTTGATGTCGCATTTTGCGTCTGCAGACACCGACGAGGAGACAACCCTGCGCCAAATCCAAATGTGGAATGCGATCGTTTCTGAGTGCAAGGACGTCTGTGACCCCGTGCGCTACGTTCATATTTCTGCAACAGCCGGTCATAAGTATATTTCACTCGCAGCAGCAAACTGCACACGTCTCGGACTTGGGCTCTATGGTATTTTGCCTGACAGTTCGATGAAAGGTGAGTTTCCAGTAAAACCAGCGCTTTCGATGTATTCGATACTATCGTCAGTCAAACATGTTCAAAAAGGCGGTGCGATTGGCTATGGCGGTTCCTACACTGCACCGAAAGACATGGTTATCGGGACCGTGCCCGCTGGTTACTTTGAAGGTATTGATCGTCGTCTTTCAAACAAAAGCGTGTTTCTTGTCGCCGGTATAGCCTGCCCACTTGTTGGCAAAGTGAGTATGAATACCGCGACCATAGATCTCAATGCAGTCGGTGCACCAAAACTTGGTATGGAAGTAGAGCTCATAAGTAATGACGCCTCGAAGCCAAATTCAGTTTGCGCCCATACGGAAGCTACTGACGTGATCCCGTACGAGCTTTTAGTGCATATCCCACAGCATCTCAAGCGAAAAGTTATTTAAAAAAGCCCCCACTGACACAAGCGTCAGTGGGGGCTTTTTTAAAATTACTTATCCTCAGTGTCAGTATGTTTTGGACGAAGGAGTGGGAAGAGCTGTGTCTCGCGAAGCGGTTTGTCTACAAGGAAAGCAAAGAGTCGCTCACCGAAACCGAAGCCACAGGTAGGCGGCATACCGTGCTCGAGCATTTCCACAAACTCCCAGTCAGGCATCATCGCCTCTTCGTCGCCACTATCGATAAGCTTTTGCTGCGCTTCAAATCGAGCAGCTTGGTCGATTGGGTCGTTGAGCTCCGAGTAACCACGGCCAACTTCGCTACCAGCGATAATTGGCTGAAACATCTGCACCGTCTTGCCGTCTGCGTTTGCTTTTGCAAGTGGACCAACAATAAGCGGATGGTTTACCAAAAATGCCGGGCCTGTAATCTGCTTGCGGCAATATTTCCAGAGTGAGTCTGTGAGACGCTCGCGGTTTTCACCATCAAACTTTACCTTGAGGTCAATAAGCTTTTCTTTAATCACCGCTTCACTATCGGCAACAACATCAACACCGGTCTGCTTTTTGATTTCAGAAACATAGTCAATCTCGATCCACTCATCAGCGAGGTCAAAGTCGTGACCACGGGTCGAGAACTTGGTCGTTCCGAAGGTTTCTTTTGCAACGAAACGATACAATTCTTTTACCAACTGCATTCCAGCCTTGAAGTCAGCATACCCCCAATAAAACTCCATATTCGTGAACTCCTGAAGATGCTCGGGTGAGGTACCTTCATTGCGGTAGACACGACCAATTTCAAACGTCTTCGGGAACCCAGCAGCCATCAATCGCTTCTGCCAAAGCTCACCGACTGAGATTCGCAAATAGACATCAATATCAAAATCGTTGTGATGCGTTTTGAATGGTCGCGCTTCAGCGCCACCAGTAGTTATTTCAAGTGTTGGAGTCTCAACCTCAAGAAAACCACGCTCAGCAAGGAAATCACGGGTTGCTTTCCAAAAGCGTGCTTTTTTCTCAAAAAGTTCACGCATTTCAGGACGCGTGAGTATGTCCAAGTAGCGCTTACGAAGACGCTCTTCTTCGTTTTCAATACCATGCCACTTTTCAGGAAGTGGACGCAGTGACTTCGTGAGCATTTTCCAATCCCCTACCTGCACTGTTTTTTCACCACGCTTGGTTACAAAAAGCGTGCCGGAAACTTCTACAAAGTCGCCGATATCCACCGTGTCGATAAAGAGGTCAAAGGTATCATCGGCAATAACTTCGCCTTTTTTGAGAAGCGCTTGAAGAGTGCCCGTGCCATCAAAGAGGTTGATAAACGCGAGTCCACCCTGAGGTCGCATCGCCATCACACGTCCAGCGACCACTACTTTTGTGGCACTCGTTGAAAGCGCATCAAAATCAGCGATCACTTGGCTGACTGCGTGTGTACGAGAAGACGCCGCAGGAAATGCGGTCATCCCCTTTTCCTTGAGCTTTTCGATTTTTGCGAGTCGCGCAGCGCGAAGCTCTTCGAGGGTTGCCATAATAAAAATAAAGGACCGAAAAGTCGAGTAAAGACTATGCGATCTTTACGATCGTATACGTCATTGTACCAGCAGGTGACGCGAATGAGAAATCCTCACCCTTTTTCTTGCCCAAGAGTGCCGCACCGAGTGGAGACTTGTTTGAGAGTTTACCAGCAGCCATATCAGCCTCCTCTGCGCCGACGATTTTGAAAGTCTTTTCTTCTTTTTCGCCCTTCTTCTTAACCGTTACGGTCGAACCAAGCTCGGCTTTGTCTGAGTGATGGAAAGTAATGATTTTGGCGTTTAGCAAAATAGAATCGATCTTGCGAATACGATCTTCGATGTTTGCCTGCAACTCGCGCGCCTCTTGATACTCAGCATTTTCTGAAAGATCACCCAAAGATTTCGCGTACTCCAAATTTTCAGCGACTTCTTTGCGCTTGCTTGTCTTAAGCTCTTCGAGTTCGCGTTTCAACTCTTCAAAACGCTCTTTTGTGAGAAATTCCTGTGGCTCATTCATACGACTGAGTATTATTGAATATTCTGGCAATGATAGCCGATATACCCCACTTGGTCAACCAGCAAGGTATTCAGGCCTATATATCTTCATCCAATCAAAAATATGGCGCATTATGGCCGTTGCACCAATAGTATTTGTGCGCGGGCCACGTTCCATCATCACCATATAGGCATACTTCGGGTTTTCGTACGGGAAGAAGCCTACCGACCATGAGTTCACATACTGTTTTGAGGCGCCAATTTCTGCAGTACCCGTCTTGCCGGCCACTTTGACCTCAGGGATATTGAGCCCAGAGGCAGTACCAGAGAGCACCGACTCACGCATGCCTTCGCGTACCTCCACGTAGTCTTTTTCTGCAATACCTTCAATTTTTTCAACTGCATACGGCACATCGGTAGCCAAAAGACTTGGCGCGAGCAGTGTGCCACTGTTTGCGAGCGCCGCGATAGCACGAACCGCTTGTATTGACGTTACCTGCCAACCAAACTGACCGATAGATGTGTGGTAGGTGTCGCCAATGCGCCATGTGCCATCTTCAAACGCTTTAGCCTTCCATGCCGGTGTCGGTACAATACCTGCCTGTGAAGAAAAGAAACCTTCTGGCACATCGCGACCAAAGCCAAACTTATCCATATAGCGAGCAATGCGCTCGATACCGAGACCCTGCTGTTGCTCAAAGCCACCACCGATTTCATAAAAATACACGTTCGAGGAAACGGCGATTGCTTTTTTCATATCCATCCAGCCATGTGCCTTCCAGTCTTTAAAAATTGATGGCTTGTCTGGGTCGTAGGGGTTCGGAAGCACAAGTTCACCAGTAGAAAGTATCTGCTTTTCAGGTGTAATAACTTTTTCGGTCAACGCTGCGATTGCCATAAACGGCTTTACAATCGACCCTGGTGCATAGAGACCGTCAATCACACGATCAAGAAAGGGAAGATTTTTCGATGTGAGGTAGGTGCGAATTTGCTCACGGTCCTTTCCGTCAGTCATGACCTGCGGGTCATACTCCGGATAACTGGTGAGCGCGACGACCTCGCCCGTATGCACATCCATCATCACGCCGGCACCACCGGTAAAACCTACTTGATTGACGAGGTCGAGGATTGCATCATGCATTGCTTCGGTGAGTCCTGCATCTATCGCGAGCTTTATGTCTTGTCCGTCTTTTGGAGGGCGGATTACGTTTTCTGATGCGACTTTCCCGAGCGCATCAGTCTCAGTGATACGCAAACCATTTTCACCAGAAAGAAGCGCATCATAAAATTTTTCTGCACCGTCCTTGCCTACTGCCTTTTCGGTATAGTAAAAGCCTTGTTTGTCTTTTTGAGGATATGAAAGATAACCGGTAACGTGCGCGAGACCGTCTCGTTCACTATAACGACGAAGTGGGAAGTCGCTTTGTTCTTCGCCGATCGTGTTCCATGCAAGCTGTTCACCAGTGCGGTCTGTGACTACACCACGCTCAGCAAAAATTAAAGTATGCTTGAGGCGATTACTCTCGCTTCGTGCCGCAAACGAGTCGCCATTGACCACCTGCAGTGCCCACACGCGCCCGCCATAGCCCAAAAGTAAAAGTGCAGCCAAAATACCCGCAACAGCAAGAGTACGTAGCGAGATAGGGCGTTCGATTCTTCCTTCAAACTGGTGAATATTAAAATCAGGCAAGTTCGAGGAGTCCATCAAGACTTCATCGGGGTGGATTTCACGTGAAAGGCGCACCTTGTTGCCAACCAACTTTCTTTTAATATTCTTAAACATTGATTAGCGTGAAAACAAAAGATACTTGCGAACAGGTACAGCGACCACATACACAAAGAGCAAGAGGAGAAGTGCGCCATGTCCTGACATCGTGAACGCATCACCACCATAGAGCACATCAAATAAAGCACCGGCAAAAAGCATTTCTACATAACGCTCATAACGATACGCGCCGTAGAGTGCGAATGCGAGCGGTATGAACCATGGTAAAAGTACCACTCCAGCAATAAGTGCCCCCGCGAGTACGACGCGAGCTACTCTTTCGTGTGAATCTCGACCCATTTCAGTGTTGAAATATTAACCGGCACTTTAAAGAGCACTCGCTGAAAAGCATCACTATCCGCACTCTCAACCGACTCGACAGAACCAAAAACCGATGGGGAGAGCGACGGGAGATACACGGCGTCGCCTTCGGCAACACCAATCTCCTTTGGTGTACGGACTTCAAAGGTACCGCCTCCGCGACCGATAGCGTCGACCTGTATGCCATCTTCACCAATCAGCACGGGTGTACTTCTTCCTGGTGCTGAGTAGAGCAAGACTCGTGATGTGCGCTGGAAAACTTGGTCAACCTCACCGAGCGCCACAGCGTGGAGCATTACCTTGTCGCCGACTTTCACACCTTTGTCCTCACCCGCATCAAGCACCAGCGTGTCGTAGGGCGTGCGTGGTGGTTTGATAAGCACCGTTGCAAGGAGCGCAGTTCCCTCTTCTTGTGCATCACGTCCAAAGGAGCGCTTGAGGTCAGCGTTTTCTCGCTCAAGAATACCTACGAGCAAATAATCGGTCTTTGCTTCTTCAAGTTCAGCTCGTAGTCGAGTGTTTTCTGCAACAAGTGCCCGCTTCGACTGTAACAAAGACAGCGTACCTGTACTTCCTGCTACAACAGCCGACTCAGCGCCCCATATACCCCCAGCAATCGACAAGAAAAAACCATGCACCGCGGGAATAGCGAGCAGTGCAACAAAAAGCACCAACACACCGGCCCCCACCACCAACCGCTGGCGGCGTTCGCGTACAGGCGCTGCTATAAATTTATTTCGTCGGGGGTAGCTCATCTTCGTTTTCGATAAGCACTTCACGGAATTCCTCGAGGTTCTCGAGAATAATACCCGTACCTCGTGCGATAGCAGTCAGTGGATCGTCGGCTACATACACAGGAATCTTGAGCCAGTCAGAAAGAAGCTTGTCGAGCCCACGGATAAGCGCACCGCCACCTACAAGGTAGATACCGCGCTGCATCACGTCAGCCACAATTTCTGGTGGCGTGGTCTCGATCACCTCTTTGACCGACTCAACAAGCGTGTCGATCGACTGCGCCATTGCCTCACGAATATCCGCATCAGTGACCACTACTTCACGCGGGAGGCCAGTGACCAAGTCGCGACCTTTGATATTCATCTCGAGTGGCTCGTCTTCAAGTACATTACCGATACCAATTTTAATGTCTTCAGCCGTACGTTCGCCAATTAATATTTTAAATTCACTGCGGATATAGGAAATAATGTCCGAATTGAGGCGGTCGCCTGCAATACGAAGGTTCTTAGCGCGCACAATGCCGCCGAGTGAGATTACGGCAATGTCTGTAGTACCGCCACCAATGTCGACCACCATGTTACCTCGCGGATCACGGACTGGCAGGCGTACACCGATGGCTCCCGCCATCGGTTCTTCGACGATGTGCACTTCGCGAGCACCAGCGTTCTTGCACGCGTCACGCACTGCACGGATTTCTACGTTGGTAATACCTGACGGCACGCCGACCACCACACGGGGGCCAAGAAGCTTCTTGGAAAACTGCTCCGCCTTGCGTACGAGGTACGCAATCATTTCCTCGGTAGCTTCGAAGTCTGAGATCACACCGTCTACCAAAGGGCGCACAGCCTGAATATGTGGGGGCGTGCGACCAAGCATTTCTTTTGCCTGTGTACCAACAGCCACCACGCGACCTGTTTTCTGGTTGACGGCTACCACCGACGGCTCGTTGACCACAATGCCTTTACCGGCCAAGTAGACGAGTGTGTTTGCTGTGCCGAGGTCGATACCAATATCGTTGGATGATGCTCTGTAGAACTTCTGAAGGAGTCCGGCAATCATAGTTGCTGTGGTTTAACCTTCGAAAGGAGGTCAGCGAGAGGAACGATAGTGCCGTCTGCGCTCGTGCGAGCTTTGAGCTCTGCACCACCAGCTGCAAGTGTTTTTTCTGATACTACAATGCGCCATGGAATACCAATGAGGTCGCTGTCAGCAAACTTTTCTCCTGCGCGAGCGTCACGGTCGTCAAAAAGTGTTTCGATACCGGCTTTTGAAAGATCGCTGTAAAGCTTTTCTGCTACTGCCGTTACTTCAGGTTTATCAGCACCAATCGAAATGAGGTGCACATTGAATGGCGCGACACTTTCAGGCCAAACAATGCCCTTGTCATCAGCAAGTGTTTCTACAATCGCACCAACAGCGCGCCCTGGGCCAATACCGTATGAGCCCATGACCACAGGCTTTGCTTTGCCGTCTTCGTCGATAAACGAAAGCTCAAGCGCATCAGAAAAGCGTGTGCCGAGATTAAAGATATTTCCGACTTCCACAGCCTTTGCTTCACGAAGTGTGGTGCTTTTGCACTCGGGGCATCCCTTGAGATCACCAAAAATTTCTGAGTTTACGGCAACTTTACACGCATCGCAGATATGAATCATATCCTCACCTGCATCAGTGACGGTCTGGAACTCATGTGAGTATTTTGAAAAGCTACCACCAGACGCATAGGTCAAAAAAGTACGCTCACCAAGGCCGAGTCGAGCAAAAACATTCGTATAAGCTTGTTTCGCTTTTTCGTAGAACGCGGCGTGACCGACTTCGTCACGCGAAAACGAGTAGAGATCTTTCATCAAAAACTCACGGCCACGCATCACACCAGACTTGGCTCGCTGTTCATTGCGAAACTTAGTCTGAATCTGAAAGACATACGCAGGCAAATCTTTGTATGAACGAATATGGTTGCGCATGAGCGCCGTGAGTGGCTCCTCGTGAGTGAAGCCAAGACCAAGCTCAGTGCCATTTTTGAGTGTTGTCTTGAACCAATTGTCGACGACGGCATCTGACCAACGGTTGGTCTTTTCCCATGAAGCCTTGTCTTGAAGTGAGGAGAGGAAGAGTTCCTGTGAGCCAATTTTTGTAAGCTCGTCACGAATAATAGCGTTCACTTTATTAAGCGTTCGCAAGCCTAACGGAAGCCACGAGTACACACCGGCCATTTCCTTGTGCACAAAACCGCCACGAATAAGGAGCTGGGCATTTTTTGACACTTCGTCTTTCGGTGCTTCTTTACGCGTCTTGGTGAAAAGCTCACTGGTTCTCATGGCGCTATAATACTAGAAATCAGGCTTTTGCACGATAGTTGATTTTTATTAAAAGTAGTGGACAGAATAATTAATTATACAATGTTATGTCAAGTATCTTCAGAACAATCTCTTCCGTTAAATTGAAAAACCGTGGTTCGCGCAAGCGAACCACGGTTTGATCTTGATAATTTTTAGTCCGCCTTCATCTTGGCGAGGTAGGCATGTGTCTCATGACCATTGAGTTGGAACTCCGTCTGGATTCGAAATACGATCCAGCCTTCTGCAATCTTTTGATTGAGCTTCTTAGCCCACGAATCGTTGAGGTAACAATCATCATACTCAAGCACCTTTTCGTGGTCGATGTTGCGGTGCATGAGAATCGAAGGATGGAGGCCGGGTTCAGCCGTCTCAGCAGCAATTAATGCCTCACGGATCATTTCACTTGTTGCACTCATCAGTCATTCACTTTCTATTGAACTTTATTCTTGTTTAACTAACCTTTTACTATTATATAGTATAATATTGAATATGTCAAACATTAAAAGCTAAGCAAGTTCGCGTCCTTGTGCTGTTTAAATCACCTATTCTTTTCTTAAAAGCTTTCAACCCTCAGCTCTAAGCTCTCAGTTTTCTAAAGCAGCTTTGCGACATCTTTAATCGTCACAATAATCATCAAAAGTATAAGCGCAATAAATCCAGCGGCATTTACATAGTTTGCAAACTTTGCGGGGATAGGACGGCGGATGATTGCTTCAATCGCTACAAAAAGCAGGCGGCCACCATCAAGTGCTGGGAATGGTGCGAGGTTGAGAACCGCGAGATTAAGTGAGATAAGCGCAGTAAAGCCGACAAGGTATGCAAAGCCGAAGCGGCTCGCCTCCCCCACCAGCCCCACAATACCAACAGGACCTGAGACTTGTGAAAAATCTGCTTCGCCACGCACAGCATTTACAAGCAGATCCACGAGACCCTTTGCGATAGCGATAGTCGACTGCACTGCTACCTTGCCACCCTCAACCACTGCCAAGTGAATCGGAAGCTTCACGACACCTGCAGTGTCGAGCCCTACGCCGATAGCTCGACGACCTTCAGCAATGCCGAGTACACTGGTGACCGATGTGGTGGCTACCGTACCCGCACGATCGTAGGTAACGACAATAGACCCTTCGGTCTTTGCAACTGTTTCTTGAACAAGCGAGACAGTTGGTGCAAAAAGTGCCTCAGTCGGCGTAGCGATACCGATAATTTTGTCGCCTGCGAGGAGTCCTGCTTTTTCTGCAGGAGTATCTTTACCAACTTGTGTAATGATGGTCGAAACATCCTGTGCATAGGGCGCGTACTCTTCAGAAATTGACGTCGGCAAGCCAGCAATAAACGTGCCGGAGATCAGTATCCATGCAAAAACAAAATTGAAGACGACGCCCGCGACGAGGATTGTCGCCTGTTTCCATTTTGATGCACGAGCAAAGCTGCGTGAAGCATCTGGACCAGAAAGGCTTTCTTCATCAGGGTTCTCACCAAAGATTTTGACATAGCCACCAATAGGCAAAAGGTTGAAAGAATACTTTGTCTCACCACGTGTCCAGCTAAAAAGCTTTGGCGGGAAACCAATAGCAAATTCATCAACGCGGATCCCTAAGCGCTTTGCAGCGAGAAAATGCCCCAACTCGTGTATGAAGATCAGAACCGCGAGGATGATGAGGAAAATGAGGATAGACATATGGAAGTACTTAGTAAATAGTAGTTAGTAATTAGACAGAGGGGAAGGGAAGGTGAATTCCGCTTTCTTACTTATTACTAAGTACTAACTACTTATTACTTGAATTTATCCAATGATTTCTTTCTCCTTCTTAGCAAACTGCTCTTCGAGCTTCTTATTTGCCTCGTCGACACGCTTCTGAGCGTCGCCCTTCATACGGAAAGCGTAGTCTTTACCCATACCACCTTCTTTTTCTTTTGCTTCGAGCTCCTTCATGGTCGTATCGCGGTGACCACGGAGTGTCTTCTTGGCAGCTTCGATCGTATCCTGTGCAACTTTAACAAACTGGCCACGGCGCTCGGTGGTGAGCTCAGGGAACGTAGCGCGCAAACCCTTGCCGTCAGTCGAAACTGAGAGACCAAGATCAGCAGCGACGATCGCCTTTTCGATTTCTTTTACCTGCGAAGCATCCCATGGAGTAATGCGAAGTGTGCGAGCTTCCTCGATGATTACGCTACCAACCTGTGAAAGTGGCACGAGTGAACCGTAGGAGTCTACGCGCACGCCGTCGAGGAGTGCAGGGTTTGCACGGCCAGTACGCACTGAAGAAAGCTCTTTCTTGAGCCACTCTTCGGTTTCAGCGATATGCTTCTTGAATTTGGAGAAATCAAACATAAGGGGAAGTTGTCAGTTGTTAGTTATCAGTTGTCAGCCAGACAGTGAAGGTACTAGCTTGGGACGATACATCGTATTTATAGCACAAAATGAGGGTGATTTCCAGTTGCTTACTTGAGCACAGGCAGGAGAAGAGCGGTGTGTTCGAGAAGCATTTTTTGTGATGGAGCGCGGTCGTGCAGGTAGCTACGGACTGTTTCAAGCTCGGCAGCGAGTGTAAGTAGCGATGTGTCGTCTTTTGCACGTATATGTACTTCCCGCTCGAGTGCTTCTATGAGGCGTACCGACTCCATTCTACTTCGCTCCTCGTCTGCAAGTGCCTCTACAAACTTCGCAATCATTTTTAAGCGTGCTGGCTTTGTAGCGGAAAGAAACTTCAGAGGGTCGAGCGCATGCTCGAGCTCTTCGGGCACCACCCTAAGCGTAGCGAGACGTGAAAGCACGGTGGGCAAAAGTTCGGCTTTTGCAGGAACAATCAAAAAGAATATCGATCCACCGAGTGGCTCCTCAAGTGTCTTCAAAAGTGAGTTTTGCGCTTCGCGGGTAATGAAATTCGCAAAAACAAAGATGGCACGCTTCCCTTCCCATCCTTTTTGAGCCGAAAGTTCTGAAATAACTCGCGCTTCGTCGATGCCGAGCGTATCAAAGGAAAATTCTGATGTTTCGATAGCTGTATCACCAAAAATCGCCTCGAGTGCGGATTTCTGCACACTCGCACTCCGTCCAGCTTCGATGATGTAGGCGTGGTGAGTCATGGAAGGAAGTACTTAGTAAATAGTAGTTAGTAATTAGATAAAGACGAGAGAAAGGTGGATTCCGATTTCTTACTCATTACTTATTACTAACTACTCATTACTCTCTCTATCTATCTTTTACTTATAATACTCCTCTTGTACGTATCCAAATGCTCCAAGGCAATACCGGTGCCTTTGACCACACAGTAGAGCGCTTCGTCTGCCAAAATTGCCTTCACGCCCGTACGGCGGTAGACAAGCTCGGGAAGATTACGTAGCTGTGAGGAACCGCCGGTCATAATAATACCGTGGTCAATAATGTCCGCTGCGAGTTCAGGTGGAGTCTCTTGCAAGACATCCTTGATTGCCTTGATCATTTCACGAAGCTCTTTGCCGATAGCTTTCACAATCTCATTACTCTTGAGTTCAATTGAGCGTGGGAGCCCTGAGAGAAAGTCGCGACCCTTCACCGTCATCACCAATTCTTCCTCCATAGGCACCGCTGAACCAATTTTAACCTTCACTTCCTCTGCAGTCTGGTCGCCGATAGCAAGATTGAATGTTTTCTTAATATAGTCCGCAATAGCGTGGTCTATACGATTGCCGGCGCACTTCACTGAAGTACAGGCTACGATGCCGCCGAGAGAGATCACTGCGACGTCGGTGGTACCACCTCCAATGTCGACAATCATATGCCCCTTTGGTTCATAGATAGGAATACCCGCGCCAATAGCAGCGAGAATCGGTTCCTTCACGACGTAGGCATTCTTTGCTCCTGCTTTGATAGCTGCCTCGACTACCGCACGACGCTCGGTAGACGACACGCCTGCAGGCACTGAGACCATCACCTCAGGTTTAAAAATATTCCACTTGCCGAGTGCTTTGTCGATAAAGTAGCGGAGCATTGCTTCGGTAACACGGTAGTCGGCAATAACACCGTCACGCATTGGTCGATACGCAATAATACTGTCTGGCGTTTTACCGATCATCGACTTTGCCTCGATACCCACCGCAAGGATGCGGTTGTCGACTTCAGACACCGCTACCACCGACGGCTCGTTGAGTACGATACCTCGCCCCGGAACATACACGAGTGTATTTGCCGTGCCGAGGTCGATACCAAGCTTTTTGGAGAAAAATCCCATGGCCATAACTATACAGCATTGCCGTTTTCCGCGCGCAATTGCTTTTTTCGATTTTTGTAACCTAATATTACTCTCCCCAGATGTGCTTCATATCACATATGATATATTTTCTGCATTACCCATAACGCACCTCTATGGCAACACAAAAAAGCATCGCGGATCTCGGCAAGCTTATTGAAACACTCCGCACACGCGCAGGACTCTCCCAAGCACAGCTTGCTGCAAAACTCTCCACCGCACAAAGCGCTATTGCGCGTATTGAAAAAGGTGAGCAAAACCTTTCCTCTGAAATGATAGCGCGCATCTCAGACGCTCTTGGTAAAGACCTTATCGAAGTGAGTGACGGCGCCATGAATATCGAGATTGAAGGCGGTCATAAACTTTCGGGCACCGTAGTCACCAAAACTTCAAAAAATGCAGCGATGGGGCTCCTTGCTGCTGCGCTCCTCAACAAAGGTGTCACTGTACTCGAGTCTGTGCCAAAAATCGAAGAAGTGCATCGTATCATTGAAGTGCTCTCGAGTATTGGCATCAAAATCACGTGGCAGGGTTCAAACCTTGAAATCCGCCCTCCTGAGCGTATATCGCTTGAGACACTCAACCGCGAGTCGGCGATCAAGACGCGTACCATCATTATGTTGATTGGTCCGCTTATCCATCACTTTGGAACCTTCTCACTCCCCCAAGCAGGTGGCTGCAAGCTTGGCTCGCGCACGGTGCGCCCACACTTTTTTGCGCTTGAAAATTTTGGTGTAAAAATTAAAGCTACCCACGATGCTTATGAGATTTCTGCGAAGAAACTCAAACCTGCAAGCTTTGCACTCTACGAAACTGGCGACACAGTGACTGAAAATGCCCTTATGGCGGCGGCGCTTGTCCCTGGGATTACAACCATCCGTTTTGCGTCTGCAAACTATCAGGTGCAAGACCTCTGTTTCTTCCTTGAAAAGCTTGGCGTAAAGATTGAAGGTATTGGTACCTCAACTCTCGTGGTGCACGGCGTCAAAGAAATTCGACAGGATGTGTCATTCCCCTTGTCGGAGGACCCGATTGAGTCGATGTTTTTCTTGGCCGCTGCAATTTTGACCAACTCGTCAATTACAATCGAACGCTGCCCGATAGACTTTCTCGAGCTCGAGCTTCTCAAGCTTGAGAAGATGGGTTTTAAGTACAAAATCCTCAAACGCTACAAAGCGCGTAACGGCTCGACCAACCTTGTGGATATCAAGACACTTCCTTCGAAACTCAAAGCACTCGAGGAAAAGATTGAGTCCCGCCCCTACCCCGGCCTTAACATCGACAACCTTCCTTTCTTTGCGGTGATTGCCACACAAGCAATTGGCACCACCATGATCCACGACTGGGTATACGAAAAGCGCGCCATTCACTACAAGGACCTCGACAAGCTTGGCGCAGATACGGTGCTTGCAGACCCTCACCGATTTTATGTGACCGGCCCTACAAAGCTTCGCGCAGCTGAGGTCGTCTCTCCACCTGCACTTCGCCCTGCGGCAATTGTCCTTATTGGTATGCTTGGCGCCTC
>JACCDR010268180.1_pt1 | contig 18412 bp, 17 predicted proteins | sample 7446431 | NCBI WGS metagenome assembly JACCDR01 (sample SAMN15323443, study PRJNA562643) | freshwater metagenome | isolation source: river surface water | place: USA:Blue River Watershed | collected 2017-08-17
CAGAGGTTAGGGCGTTAAACATGTTCCCACCGAAAGCAACATTAAACCCATTACCTATACTTGAGGGCGTGTTTACACCTATCGAAACACCCCCGTATATGTTCCAGTTATTCGGGTTATTTGAGCCAACATCACGCCCAGCGAACATACAGTAAGATCCAGTATTTGTTCCACTGTTTGCGATTCGTGAAAAGCTAGTCCCGTTTACGTCAAGGACATTTGAATTGTCTATTTTATAAGTTTTTGTGCCTGCAATATTAAAATTTCCAGTTGCAGATAAATTCCCGCTTGATTGGCTTAAAACACTATCACCTAATGCACTTGATCCAGTCCACAAAGGTATATAGTTAGTTGTTCCGCTTCCGCTCACTCCGCCCGCAACAGTAGCCCAGCTTGAATTTATGCCGTCAGTAGTTAGATACTTTCCAGAGTTCCCACTTTGGGAAGGTAAAACTTGGTTAGCTGTAACGCTGTGAGGGTTACTTGTACTTGAAATATGAGTATCTATTTGAGAGTGTGTGTTTGTGCCACGATTTAAAATTACCGTATGATCTATTGCTGTTTGTGCGTAATGAATCGAAGTATCCGCAATATGAGAAACAGAATTACTAATCGCAGTATCAATCTGTGCATGAGTATTTGTCCCCCTATTTAAAATAGCAGTATGGTCAATATTTGCTTGTGTGAAATGAATTGAAGTGTCTGCAATGTGGGTATCAATTTGAGCGTGCGTGTTTGTTCCTATGTTGCTTAGTAAAGTATGGTCAGTCACCCCAGCCGAAGGAGTATAAAACTCTAGAGCGGTCTCCCCAGAGTTAACCCTCACAGCCTTTAGGCTTTGGCTTGTGTAACTCGCAGGTACATCGGTAAGACCTATAAAGGTAGAACTACCACCGCTTGCGGTTCCGAACTCTAGACCGTCCTCAGTTGCATTTACCTTAACAACTTTCCCAGATTGACCAGTATATGAGTTAGGTACATCTTCAAGATCAACAAACTGTCTACCTAAAGAATTAAAAGCTAATGAAATAGAGTCCAGCCACCTATGCCAAGGGGCCGTCCACCTTCCATTAACTAATGGTTCTTCTTGTAGTGGGGCTTTTTGCATTAAATTACAGCCCTACACTTTTCGACCCATCGAGTACCGTTATAAACAACTGTCAATGTATCGTTTGAACTACCGACAAAATCAGCAGCTCCGGCTAGTAAAAAACTTGTATAAGCACCGGCTTGTAAATGTTTCACGGTTGCGGTACTATCAAATTCTAAAGTAACTTCGGAACCGGCTTGCCAGTTTGCAGTATTCATTGAGTTTATTGTTGCTGTCCCTGTAATCCTAAAGAAATTACCTTGCCCAAGAGTTATATCTCCAGCGCTAGCAACGTCTGAACCCTTATATACTTGAACTCTTGAAGATGTAAGTTTAATACCTTGTGATCCGTCTATAGTTACTGACTGGACTCCACTGGGGCCGTTTATATCTAAAATAGCATAAGAAGGAGTCCCGTTTAATTTAAAATCGTACATCTTAATCGTACGGGATACATTGTCGTAAATTGTCAAAGGAGTGGTAACACTATTCCAAGGACGAATCTTTAAAGTATCCAAAGAAGTCGCAATTTCAGCGTTATCACCATAAAGGCCTTGCCTAATAACCGGATCACAAACAGTTATATTGTCACCGTTTGGATAAATCCTAATATTTAAAGTAGTAGCAGAAGAACTGATCTGGTAATACAACCTTCTTATATTCCAAGTTCCTACTTCAGCCCTTAAGTTATAATCTGAACTTGCTACACCGTCCCCTATCCTTATGTAAGAGCCACTTGATCCACTAATAGCTATTACAGGGATTTCAAGAGTTATCCATTTGTTTTTTAAATGGTTATTTCTCGCGGTCTCAATAGAAAATAGATCAATACTGATTAAATCAGATGTACCAGCACTTCCAGCGATATCATAAGCATCATTATCATTGTATCTATTTACAGAATACCCAACAGTTGCCGCGCCTGAAATAGTCCAAGCGTCGATATACTTTCGGTTTAAATTAGAATCGACTCTTTCATAATATTTATAAGTTGTTTGGTTGTCTGAAACATTCAATCGCAATCTAGTATCGGATGTATTCTTTTGCATTACTATTTCGGGAGCAGTAGCCTCACGAAAGTAATTTTTTTCAATTGATAAATAATTATAGGAACAACCTTGGTCTAAAATACCGCCATCCACAAAGGAAAACAAATTCCCAACAATGTTGAGCGAATTAATTTGAACCGCTCCGAGTTCGATGGCGTAATCATCATTAAAAAAGTTCCCAGTAATATTCCCAGAACCAATAAAACCATTTACTTTAATTGAATACTCAACCGTACCCTCAAAGTAATTGTTATTGATATTTAAGTTATTTATAGACCCACTAACTAAAATAGCATTGTATTTTGAGGATTCAGGGGCGCAGTTTATTATTGTTATTTGGTCACCACCGAGAAGATTTATACCGTAAATATTACCGTTAAACCTACAAGAGTTGATGATTGTAGTAGTACATGTATTTTCTAAATATAGTCCTGTTAATTTATCTTGCTCTGAATTAACTATAGTCCTAGTACCGCTTCCAGCGTCAGTATAAGCGACATAAGTACCGTTTCTATGTTCGTAAGCACCAACACATATTTTTGCAGTAGTTGCGCTTTGTCTTTTTAAGTAATAATCTGTATTAGCTGAAATCCCTGTAGGCAGTGTCCCACCTGATACACGAATCACAGAACTATCGGCAAAATCTGTGGTATATGTGGCTAATAAATGGCCACCAGAATTTGAAAATGTTACAGTTTCAGATATTTCTATAGGGGTGTTGTACGCAATATCCACTGCATCGGGTGCGCCACCTGTAGAAAGGTTATTTTGCTTCCCAACACCTACACAGTTTTGAATATTTACAACAAATACGACATCGTGGTAAATATCCCGTTTTGTGGCACAGTTATAAAATAAAAGATTATCATAATACACCTCAGCGACCCATCGGAGCCATAACCCATACCATGCAGATTTATTGGCTGTAGCATCGGCATAAAATCCAAGATTAGTTATTTTTATTTGCCTTGCGTTGGCGGCGTTCCCTGTACCTGCATTTATTAACTCAATCATTCCCCCGCTAATATCTGCAATAGGCTTTAATCGTGCTATTCTAGGGTTCTCTCCTTCAATTTCAAACCAACCCTGTACTACGCTGGCATCGCTAATATTTAAAAGAGTTTTTAAGTCTATTGAATCGCTAATACCAAAAGTCCCTTTAGGGAAATAAACTTTACTTTTCCCTAATGTTTGGGCGGCAGTAATGCAATTGTTTATTGCGCTTAAATCATCCGTAACCCCGTCACCTTTAGCCCCGAATTGATAAGGCGTTACTTGCTGGCCTTCGTCAATTCTTCGCCATCCATCAGGGCCTCCGCTTTCAATAGGGTATAAATTCCAGCCACCATCCGCAGTAATCCCGGCAGTCCATTTGAATGTACCCCCTCCACCATCACCGGCAGAATAATATCCTAACACTTTTACATAATCAGAAAACCCATTAGGTAAGTATAAAAGCTCCTCAATGGTTTCTACTGTAGGGATATTAACTGAACCACCGTTATCAGACCCCGCTATTCCCAATTGTTGCGCTACCTGTACATCGCTAGAATTGTAAATTTTAAAATCATACATTCCATCTTCAAGAAAAATGGGGTATGTAGGCCTTCCATTGGACGCTAGAGGGATAGGATTGGGATTGGTTGAGGACTTCTCATAATCCCCAAAAGTATCTTTGTCGCTTGAAGTACCTGCGGCTTTGCTTGTTATATACCCACTGGTTAGGGGGTTCCCTGAATCATCAAAGAACTGGGGGAATATGTAAGGAATTGTATTTGCCATTATATTTTGCTCCGTAATAAGTTGCTACCAATCCTGGTATTTGGTTTAGAAATTGATCAAAGCCTGTAGGCTGTGCCTGTGCTAAAATACCTCCAGCTTGTGCCGCGCCTTTTTGACCGTATAGATTACCCATATTACTAGCATAACCTTGTCCTAAACTCGCTAAACTACTGGCCTGATTTTGTCCCATTCCAGACATCCCAGAAAGTCTACTGAATTGATCTGAAAGGTTCGCAGCTTGTCTTTGGTAGTTGTTTAACCTTCGGTTGTATTGATCATTATATTGTCCGTATTGCCTGTTATATGCGTTCCCGAATTCATTACTAGCCTGGTTTCCTATGTAATCGGTCATGTCAGCAAGCGACCCCATAGACAAACGGTTTCCCCTAGCCGCGTTTCTTCGGTTAAGTGCTTTTGTTGCCTGATCCATTCTAAACTGATATCCAGGATCCATTTGCATGTTAAACTGAAAGTCAGGGCCTTCTAGGTCTCTGTTAGGCATGTCAAAATAACCCTGACCCATCAAATCACTTAAACGCCCTAGACTTGCTTTTCCTTGTTCTAGCCAAGGCATCATATCCTGTCTAGATTGTTGGAATTGCTGGTTTTGTATGTCTATGCCATATTGCATGGCTTCGGCTTGTGTTCTAGCGGCGTTTCTTGCTGCTCGATTAGCGTCAGTATTATTTAAGAAATTATCGGCAGCGTTACCCAAATATTTCCCCGCAGGTTTTATTACTTCATCCATTAATAAATTCGCAGGGTCTTTTTTCCACCAATCAGCCATTCTATACCTCCACCAAAGTTTTATTCAAAACATTAAATTCTGTGGGTTCTGAGTATCTTATTTTAAATACTCGTTTTCCAAATTTAGCGTTTCCCAATCTGTTTATTTTTACTCTCTTAAATACTTCACCAATAGCACCAATACCAGCATCACGCCACTGAGAGAAATTTACACCGTCATTACTGTAGCAATATTCTAATACAGGCTCGCCTTCACCTGTTAGCCCTACACCTGTTTGCACATCTAATTGAAGGCTCCAAATACTAAAAGGCTGTCCCATATTATCAATGTAAGGAAATGTCATTTCACAAATAATCGGTCGTCCATTGTCTGTATAGAACTCATCCCCTAATGTTGAGATATCACCATTCCCAATATCCCCGAAGTAGTTTTTACCATTAAAAAAAGCATGGCAAACTTGTCTATATCTAGATTGTAAATTTTTGTCCATGCTGTAACTGGTTAAATCATGCCAAGTATTGGTTAAAATGTCATACTGTAAACTTAAATCACCGTTTTGAAAGGTTAACAAGTAAAAAGAATGCCCTTTATATTGATAGGTAAATCCTATAGCGTCGGATATTTGCCCTAAATCACTAATTCTAGAATCTTCATTAAAAGTACTTATCTTTTGCGCACCGTATCCAACGGACATAAATACTTGAGCGTGTCCTTCTCGGCTTGCGCCTAACCAGAAAATACTCCCACCAATTTTAGCTACAGAATGTACGGCAGCGCATCCAATTTCCTTAGCCGTACCGCTAATAACAGCAAATGTATTTGTCAATTGTCCTGTGTTGCCGTGTATTTCATAACTCTTTGACCCAAACAGCCAAAGATCGCCATTATTAGAAATAATACTAACCAATTTATCAGGGCTTTTTTCTGCTATGGTGTTGTTTAATACTGGCCAAACATCAACCCCACCGTCAAGATCTAATTCGCTGTATCTGTATTCGCCTATTTCAGTTGCGTCAGGGTCAAATCCAAATACATAACCATCAATACATTCGACTTTAGGAGTATTACTGGGTGCGTTTGCATCTGTAATTATAGATAAGGTATTTGTACTAAGTACATATTTGTATAAATTAGTGCCGTCAGCGATCACCATATCAATCCCGTTATCAGTCATTGATACAGGCCCAAAAGAAGTACCTAAACTACCTCTTTGGGTAGTGGTATTAAATGTACTTATTTCAAATAAATCATTACCACGCACCCCGAAAAGCCTATTTGTGGATGTTTCATAAAGCCCACGCATTGCAAAACTTCCAGTGTGAGCAAACGCAGAACCTAAGCCAGGTCTTTTTCTGATTATAAAATCAGTCTTCCCACTTGAAGATTCAGCATACATATTTACCAATTTTCTAGAATCTGCCTGTACTAAATCGTTAGAGGCGTTACCTAAAGAAATTGGTATAGTGTTAATCATTAAAAACACCTGAGCGGAAAAGTTGGCTCATTGTTGGTCGTGGCTGTGTTAATTGGTTCCCCATGCCATAAAGCATATTCGCCCCGCCTGGGGTAGACAATAACCTTCTCCCACCAAGCCCAAGGGCAGTACTACCCAATTTCCCGCCACCTGTAGCCATTTGTCCAGCTACATTCATAGCTTGGAAATCCAAAAGCCCAGGATCAAAATTATTTGCAGTTCGCATGGTCGCGCTTCCCACAGCCTTTTCCAAAGACTTCAACGCGGCTATGTTTTTCTTTGCTTCTAAGTATTTCTTTGAAAGCTCAGGGTCAATAGCCCCTATATTCTTACTTAACTGCCTGTCTAAACTTTCTCTGTACGCCTTGTAAAGTAATTTTTCTCCTTCTGTGACCTTATTTGATATATCAGAAGTCGTAAAAACAGTCCGTTTATCTGCAAGAGATTTTAACTTTAAAGCTTTTTTACCATTAACTATGCCACTTTCACTCGCCCACAAAGCCGGCCTTAGCGCTTTGTCCGTAGCGTTTAGAGCGTCTAAATATTCTTGAGGGTCTATTTTACCGTTCCTTACTTTCCAGTTCAAATCCTTCATTGCGTCAATCATCGCTTCATTAGCGTCAACAGTGACTTTGCTTTTTTCTAAAGCCTTGTTTTGCATGTCATAATACTTCGATTGCTTCTTGACAATATTTTCAGCCATTTTTTCAGTGCCACCGAAATTTGTAACTATGCCTTCTTTTAATGCGTAGTCAAATTGTGGCTTGTTTATTTGCCTTCTAAGATTTAAAGGAGGCTTTATAGCAGACTGTAACACTTTAGGGGCGCTACCCTTTAAAAACTGACCTGTTAAGCTCGCTAACCCAGGCAAAGCACCTGACAAAGCAATTTCAGCACCTGCACTACCTAGAGAAGGAGTTTCCATTTGACCAAAATCTTGCACTGCATGCGCGCCAGCACTTACAGCCCCACCAGCTCCACCTCTTAGCATGGCCTGCAATGGGAGGGCCATTTTACCAAGCTTTAACGCAGCCCCAGCATAACCAGCAGGGCCGGCCAACATAGCGACATCGCCGGTAACTTCACCAATACGGCTAGGGATATCACCTTGAGAAACTTGGCTATATTCTCCCATTAAATTAGAAACTTCTTGGCCTTGACCAAACAACCTTTTTACAGGGCCTACAGTAGTAGAATAAGCGGTTTTACCAATACCTGCGGCGATCCTTTCCATCAAAGGGAGGTTTTTATATGTCGCTTGTTTTTCAGCTTCGATTTGTTGTTGCAATTCTTGAGGGTTGGTTTTTTGCTGTACGGTTGCGTATTTAGCTTTAAACTGTCTTACGGCTTCTTGGATATTTTCTTCCGGCTCGTTATTAGCCTTCATCTTTGCAATAACGCCATTTAATCGGCTTCTGTTTTCTTGGCTAAGGCTAGAAGCCATATTCTGCCCCATAATCTTTTTTGTCACCACTAGATTTTTTAGGAGAAACTCCAGGAGTGTCTACCGAAACGCCATTATACTTTTCAATTTTACTGATATATTTATCTATATTTGTGTAAATCTGTTTTAGGGCTTCTTTGGCTTTTTCTGGGGTTATATTTCTATCGTTAAGAATCGAAAATGCACTTTGGATTACGCCCATTTCCTTTTCAGACAACGCTCCAAATCCAGTTGATCCAGTAGGGGAGTTTCTTTTCATCTCCATCATTGACTGAATAACGCCACTATTGACTAGGTTGTCGATTTCAGCGCTTATATTTGCCCATTCCGTACCAGGTACAAGCCGTCCAACTTTAGTCGCCCCATAATTTCCTTTAAGGTCTTTGCCAAAAAGGTTCTTTGCTTTCCCAGAAAATTGTTTCATTGATTCAATTTCAGATTCTTTGGCAAGCATCATTTGTTTATGCTTTTCTAAAGCTGCGGAATCTTCTCTTGTAGCTTTTGCAACTTCTCTTTCGTTTTTCTGTCTTTCTAAGTCTAGTTTTTCGCCAGCAATGTTTATTTTTTGTTGTTCACCTGGTTTTAGTGTTACATCTGCTACTTTTTTAACCTCTTGGGTTAAAGGGTTCACAACTCCTATTTCAGCCCCAGTATTAACCATTTGCTGTGCTCTTTTTAAGAGTAAAAATCTGTTTTGTTCTTCTGGTGTTAAATCTTTAAAATATTGATATTTCCTAATATCTGAATCCCCATCTTGTGTGGCGTTTGATAACGAAGACATCATTTCTAATTGTTGCCCAACTTCAGGAGTGTAGCCTTGCTCCACCCACTGAGGATTAATTTCCATTCCAGTATTTTTTAAAGCCTCTAAAGTAGGTTGGAATGCATCTAACCGCTCTCCTTGCGATCTTTTAAGAAATTCTTTTATTAAAGGAGCGGAAAATTCTTGTAATTGCTTGTTTTTTAGTTGTGTAAGACCTAGTTTGGCAGTTTCCATATCCAAAGGCAACCGACTTTGTTGTACTTCCATTTGGTAAGCATTGCTCAAAGGTTCATATAAGTCAGCAGCGTATTTACTAGATTTTAAATTCTTTAAGGCTTCCCCAGCACTTCCGTATTGGTTTAATAGTTTCCCAAATTCGCTTTTTACTTCTTCATTTCTTTTTTGGGCGTTCTGGGCGTTAAACATATCCCTAATTTGTATTCCACGCATAAAAGCCTGACCCAAATCGGGCATTTGCATTCTAGGAATTGTATAGTCAATTGGTTGCATCAAAAACCCCTAGTAATTTCAAAATCACTACTGTAAAAAGTCTTCATTAGTGGTATGTCGTATGAATTTGTTCTTTTAATATTTCTCAAAGTTTCATTAGCTATCATTCGGATTTCTTGGCTTGCTACCTTACCATATTCAGGAGCTAACCTAACAGCCAAGTTATAAACCAAAGCCTCTTCCATGCCGTCCTGTAAAGTAACAGTATCAGCAGGGTTGGAGTAAGTTGTAAACTGGTAATAGATATCTAAGTATAGTGTATAACCAGCACCCGGGGCAGGGTATAGGTAAATGTGTCCATGTGGTAAAGTGGCATCATAGAAAAAGTACCCAGGTTCGCTACTTTGTAAATCCTTATCCATGATCTCATTGTATTCAGTCTTTCCTATTTGCAATAAAGTGGTATCGTTCCCGTTCGAATCCCTTACAAAGGCCTTGTCTATTCTTACAGGTCTAGGGGTGTTGATAGCTTGGCTTGTGCCTACATTATAACTAACAGTTCCGGCGGTTAAAACCTTTGTCACTCGCGTATTCGCTGGGCCTAATAATCTTTGGTTATTCCAGCTACCAAGTAAAGCATTTAAAGCTTCGACAGCGTCCACAAACTCAGAACTAGGTAGATTCTCCCCGCTCTGGTAAACCCCTAGAAGCCGTAACGCTCTTTTTATTATTTTTTCTACGGTCATTTTTTCTTTTTAGATTTGACCACAGGGATTTTATCTTCTGAGCTAATGTCAGTATTTCTATTAATTTCATCATCAAGCCAATGATCTTTAAAACCATTTTTATGCGCCTCCTGATGCTCTTCCAAAGAATTTACAATCGTGTAAACTTCCTTGTTTATATAAAGCATTTTGGGGTATTGTTGAAACATCTCAAGCCTTTTTAATGTGTTTTGGCGCACTAAGGCGAGATAAGTATAATATAATCAATTTCTTCATAAAATCAAGTAAAAAGATAAGGGGCAGTTGCCCACCCCTTACTTATAATCAGACCCCAGGGATTGCGACTACCCAGCGAGGTACTACCACAGCAAAACCAAACAAGATATCGAAACGCCATTTAGTAGCGTGTGAATCAATATCGTATTGGCTTGTAAGTGACATATTAATACCATTCGCAGAAAGGATAGAAGATTTAGCTCCAGCTTCAGGCCGTTCCATCGCAGCAGTAGCGAAAAGAATTGCATTATTGGCGAAAGCTAAGTTTTGAGGGTATGCAGTACTTGCGGTTGCATATACAGTAATGGCGGCGTTATCGGCAGGGCCAGCGCTTACATTCTGATATTGTCCGCTAGTGACAATAGAAGGAGAAATGGCCAAAGTACCTGCCCCAGTAGCGTAGTTAGTGGTTACAGTGAACTGCTGTAAGTGTGATAGTGTAGCTTTAGTTAAAGGGTTAACGGCATAAACACCAGCGATGGTGAATTTGTCGCCCTTAACAAGAGTACCTGATCCAGTATCAACAATCAAAGACGCTCCAGATTGTCCAGCACCATTAACAAGATATGAGCCGTTAGCAGTTCCACGTGTTAAAGTGTACACATTCTGAGACATACTGATATCAAACCCATAAGCATTCCCAGTGTTCCCAGTAAGGTACTGATTAGAAACGTTTGCAGAAGGGTTGAATAGTGACGCGTTACCGTCTACAAATTGACCTTGAGCAGTAGGATCAAGGATAATAGTCCTTTGACCGCGACCGCTTGGTGCACCGTATTTGTTAAGCATCACACCAGCGTTGATAATATCTGTTCTGTCAATTGAAGTCACGGGAAGGGTGATTGCATTAAAACAGCTTTCGGCCATAGTTTGCAAACAAGTAGCTTCCACAGCACTTGCAAGGGTTGACATAGCAGGTTGAACATATAGTTTTGAGAATTCAGCTATATCAAGGGCTAGCTCTTTTTGTGTGAAGGTCATATCAATACCTTTTACAGTACTTCGGCTGATTGTCACATAATTGTCGCTAACATCTTGGTTAGTGAATGTCATACCAGTACGAACGCTAAATTCGTTAGGTACTTGCACACGCAAAGAAGCGCCTTCTCTGGCACCGTAACCGGCATAAGATTTATCTTCTAAGCGCATAGCACTCTGAATAAGGGGGGTCTCGTTATTGAAAACCCGTAATCCATCTTTTAGGATTACATCGGTTGTAAGCAATGAATTTGCCATTTTTTGTTACTCCTTTTAATAACCGTATTGTTTTTTGTTCATTAATTTAGAGTACTCTTCATAACTCATATTAGCTATGTCACGCACTCCTACATTTCCAGACTGTTTTAGTCCGCTAGTTGGCGCAGGTGCTTTGGAAACGGTTTGCGATTGCCGTCCCTGTATCTTTACTGCAAGTTTGCCAATTTCTTTGGCAGCGGACAAGCCGGGTAATGCAGATATTCTAATACACTCTTCAAGGTTCTTTCCTAAGTAGTCGACTAAGTCCGCGCTGTTATCTTCTTCCATAAGCGCGAAGTACATGTCTCGGTTAGGCTGTTGCTGTAGTACCATAACAACATTTTGTTCAGCCTCAGCAAAGGATGGGTCTTTTTGTAGTTTGGCTTGTGCCTTCAACTCCCATTTACTTTGAATTTCGTTTTGCGCTTTTAAAGCTTCTGCCTGTGCTCGTTTTTCTTCATTTTGCTTTTCTAAAGCCTTAATCTTTTGTTCTGCTTTCCATTCCGCTACAGCCTCGACATAGTCTTCAGGCTTTTCAGGGTCAAACTTACTAGGATCGGGGGGAAGATCTTTGCTTGCGCCGTATTGCTTTCTAAGGGCCTCAAGTTCTTCTCTTTCCTGTCGGATCTTTTCCCTTTCGGATTCAATTGCCCTTTGAACTTCATGTTTTTCTCTTATTTGCTTTGCAATCTGGGCTTGTCGCTCTTCAAAGGTAAGTTTCTTTTTCTCTTGCTTTACCTCTGGTTTTGGTTCTTCAGGTTGGGCTTCTTCGGCGACCTCTTCGGCTTGCTCTTGTGGCTCGGCAACCTCTTGAATTTCTTGAGGTTGTTCGTTTAGAACTTCATTGAGTTCGTCCTGTATTTCTACTGTCATGGTGCGTCCTTCCGACGGTTATTGTTTTGTAAGACTTGAATTTATTTTTTGCTCTAACAAGTCTATTTGGGGCTTTATTAGTTCATAATTGTTTTTGAATGAGAATTTTGCATTTTTAATTAAAATTTCAGCTTCTTTAGGGTCTATTTTTTCTTTTAAAATCCCCTCAATAAGATTTTTGTAAGAAATATTTTGCAATTCATCTTTAAATTTTAATTTTTCTTGTTTTGCTGGTTTTTTTAGCAAACTGCTTTCCGGGATTCTTTCGAGAATATTTTTGTCTACAATATCGGTAAGTGTCTTAAAGCTCATTCCTTGTATTGGGATATCAACATCACCACTTCCCTTATTAAAATGATCGCTTATTTTGAAATAAAACTTTTCTTCGCCATCTGGGTTACTTACCGTTAGATATTTTGATCTGCTACCACCCATATTGCCTTTTGATTCAATGGAAACATTAAGATTTGGGTATTTTGTTTTTATAATATTTGGTAGTGTGTTTAGTTTTTTTTCATATTGAGTAAAGGGAAGTAGTTCTAAGTTGCTAATGTCTTTTATTCTTTTAAAACCAACATTTTTCAACCCCCCCACTAACATACCAGCCCCAACATAATTTGTGGGGTCTAAAACATTTCCGCCCACAAAACCAGCTACACCGGCAGGGCTCGTCTTACTAGCCACCCCACCAAAACTTAATCTCCCAGCGGGCTCATTTAATGGCTTGTCACTAATACCCATTTCTTTTGCAATATCTTTACCTCTAGGGCTTCCCATAGGTTTTTTATAACTATTAACAGCACCTTTAAAAAAGTTCCAAGGGCCATATTCGCCCCTTTTTAAGCCTTTTACAGCCTCATACAATCCAGCCCGCAATGGGGCGGCGGTCAAATAGTCCACAGTCTCCAAAACCCCGAACAAAGGATCTAAGCCTTCATATTTAAATGGTGGTTGATAAACTTGATGTGGCATTTGTTGCTGAGTGTTGTAGCTTTGAGGTATTCTTATTTCTTGCTGACCAAAATCTATAGCTTGTAAATCGCCAATGGCAGGGCCTCGGTATTGAGTATCCCCAGCAGGCATAACGCCAAACATTTCCCAAGGTTTTTTACGCATACATGTCTTCCCAGCTCATAGGGTCAGAAGGGTCTCCACCCTTATATGTGTATCCGTCGATTTCCTGTCCAATGGCAGGGTTTTCTATCTGCATTTGCATTTGCTGTTTTTGTATTGCAACATCGCCTCGGATCATTTCTTTTTGAATTTCAGTCTGAGACTTCATAGCCTGTAATTGCATTTGATTGCCAAATTCTTTTTCTTTACCTTCTAATTCGTTTTGTACTTGATCCAATTGCTGTGTTAACATCTCAATCATTTGTGAACTTTGTTTAAGTTGCGACATCGCTTGCCTTAGCTTAACGGCCATAGCATCCGCACCACCACCAGCTTCTAAGACTTGTGGATCCATAACAGAGCGCAATCTTTCGGCTATCTTTTGGCTACCTGGCCAATCTGAATTTTCAGCAATGAGGTCACTAATCAAAGGTGCAGTAGCTGGGTTAGCTTGGATAAATGCCATCATTGACTCCATCGCTTCCATGCGGTTACTTAAATATCCCGTCCCCATTGTTACTATAATGTCGTCATAAGCATCCCCAAGATCGGCAGGGCCTTCAATGTCAATGCTAGATGGCTTTAACTCAATATCGAGTATCTTAGCCACCCTAGCAGTGTCCATGTAAACTTCCATCCACCTGTTAAGCAGGCGTGCTGTGTAAGTCATGGCGCCATTAACACTTCTCGCAATGTGTGAATTAGTGGCCCGGCTTTCTTGGCTTCTTGCTAAAATGGCCCGTCCACTTGTCTCATTACTTTGCATCCCCATGCGGGCTTCATTAACACCACTAGCGGCCATCATATCGTTGATATAGCCCATCTTGGCGTTAAGCAAAGCAGGTGAAATAGGAATGGGGGCAACCCTACTTGGTGCAGGGACAATAATCCCTTCTTCGATTACCGTATTATGTGGTAAGTAAGCTCTAGGAACAGAATTACTTTCAGCGTATAAAGTTTCAAATCCCTCAAATTGTCTAGGGTCACCAGTCCAGGGGGTAATACTATTCTGTAGGAAATTCTCCGCCTCTAAACTAGAAGTAAGATCATATAGCCACGCGGAACCCTTACAGTCCCTTACAACACCAAAGATATCTAGAGTACCGCTTGAATCCTCACCCTCTCCAGCAACTACAGTTGCAATAGGAATGGGGCCTGGGATTTGCCTTTTATCTAGAACTTCTTTGCCAGTTAATTTATACCACCAAAGCTCTTTTACAACCTCTTCGCGTTCATTTACAATTGCGAATTTGGCCGCTTGCTTTAATTCTTTGTTTATCTCGTCTTTATACCCTATGGACCCATCGGCATATTGGCAAAGAGTTTTTCTTACATATTTATATTCCCAGTATTCAGCAATTAAAAGTGATTCCTCATCGTACCAATTCCCCTCTATAGTAGATTGTTCCCAGTTTACAGGGTCAGCGTCTGGGTATTCTCTTTCAAACTCATCTTTAGAAATTCTTTCAACTATTGCAGCGCATTTAATATCGCTATAATCTTGAGTCCTACGATGTGGATCTAAATAAACATTAAGGGGGTTTTTTATTGGCTCTAGTTTAATTTCTTGGTAAAACTGGCCTTCTACCCAATCAGTGGCAATTCTCCAATGTCCTCTTCCCATTATTCCAGCATGTAAAACAGCCCTTGAAATAGCATCTTGGGCGTTTGAGTTATAAAGAATGTGTCTTATAACGCCTTGACGGTTTTCGCTCTTTTGCTTATCAGCAGTGTTTCTTCCTTGGGTTTTTATCCCAGGTTCCATATTGATAATATCATTCACCACACGGCGAACTATTGGCCCCATTCGTTTCATTTCTAGAACTGGTCTAGCATATCCCTCCATTTTCTTACGATACCCAGGGGCTACACCATCCCATAAATCACCATAAAAACAATCGAGGTCTGCTTTCATGTTGTTTCGTGCTGTAGATTCGTAAGACTCCACCGACTGGATAAATTCTTTGCAATCTTCTATTATGTCTAAAGGATCGTATTCTTCTTTTTTCATCTTACAAAATCCACATATTTAAATTCTTTTTTGGGTTTGGTTCTGCGCTCTGTTTCACATGCGTATCTTAAAGCATCAATGACATGGTTTTTCTTATCCTCTAGCTTTGAAGTGACCGTACCAGTTAAAGGATCGACCACATAACTATAATGGGTTAACTCATCAATAGTATGTACACATCTTGGGTGTAAGATAATATCGTAATTCTTTAAAAATTCAATTCCTTCTTCAACGCTTTTAGGCCCCTTAACAGCAGGCATAATTTTAGGGAATCCATGTTTGCGCATGTAAGAAATAGTCTCAGGTCTAGAACTATCGGCAGTAATAGGCCACTTCTCAGATTCAGGCACAGTAAGGAAAAGGGCGGGAGTAGCATCAATCTCACACCCTACTCTATAAGCCTCATAAGGAATGTAAAGCCTTCTTCCTATTGTGTAGCAATCTATCAACACAGTGGGATCAACGCTAAAACCCCAATCAGCCCCAAATCTATGCATGGCGTTTTCAGGGACTTCAAAATCTTCTATTGTCCAGTTTTTAAATACTCTAGCTTCGGAGTTTGTTAAGTAACCACCTAACCAAACATGATTATATTTATCTATGTCCCGTGACCTGTCATATTCCATCTCTTGTCGTAGGACTTCGGGGAACCAAGGGTTATCTAAATAATTAACCTGGACTACAATAGAGCTAGGGAAAGGCTTTTCACTTCTTAAAAAAAGATCTATTGGGTCTGTAGCTTCGTTCGGGTTCCATGTAAACCACAATTCAGAACCGTCATATTCTGTTTCTTCGTTTTTGTCTTTTCTTATAGTAGGTCTTAAAAGGTCTAGACTTCTTTGGCTGAGACTCTGGGCCTCCTCCACCCATGCAATATCGTAGCCTTCAAGGGATTTAATAGAGTCTGCAGTATGGTTTTGCATTCCTTGAAATATTATAAGTCCACTGCCAAACTTATTTTTAATAACCTTATCTTGTATTTCGAAAAGACCACCAACACCCAAAGCCTCAATTTTTAATTCTAAAAGCCTTTTAACTGATTGGTGTAATGATTTTTGAACTTCTCTTATACAAACTGATCTAGTATTTTTGTTTAAAATATGCCGTTCTATTAGCATCTCAGCGAATGTGTGAGACTTAGAACTTCCACGCCCACCATGCGCACCTTTATATCTTGCTGGTTGCAAAAGAGGTAACGCCCAACGAGGGGTCTTTATCTTTAAGGTGTCATTGGCTATCAACTATTACCCGCTCAATTCGCTTAATTGCCATTGGGTTGCTTTCATCGCCTGAGTGTTGTAGTTCTTGTTTGTCTTTCCACCCAAAATTTTTAAGTGCAAAGATAGAACCGGAAGTGTTGTTTTCTTTTAATCCTTTTTCATATCCATGTTCAACAAAAAGGATCGCTCTTTTAATGGGGTACGAAAATTCTTTCTTATCTCTGTAAGCATAGAGTGTATCTTTGCTGTCAAAGTCTAAAGCTAGACATAAACCAGTAATAGTTGGGCTTTCACCCAATTTAATCTTTTCTTCCCAAGCCTCTAAAGCTGGAAGCATTTCTTCGATATTGTTATAAATAGGCGGTCTACCTGCTGGCATGACCTAAATATAACGTAGTGTTAATAGTTTGTCAACTAATTTGTTATAAAGTGTTTATAGTTAATAGATTTGTTATTATTTGTTGATAGATTTTCTTCTCATCTTTCTTAAATCACTTGTCGCACTACCACTTTTACACACCTTAAAGCGCACTAATTCAACTATTTTTCTTTTCCTGCCAGTTTTTACGCTTCTGAAATCCTGTATTAATGTTCCATCTTTGGCGTACCCGTAACCGTTTATGGTTATTATTGTACTTGGTGGTATTGTTTTCCCTGTAATTATATTCATAAGTTTACTATCCATTCATATTTACAACCAATTAAACTGGGCTCAGCGTAAAAATGTTTGTTAGGGTATTGGAGTTTAATTTGATCCTTTAAGGTTGGAAAGATTTCTTTAATATCTTCTGTGTTAAATTCTGTTGGGTGTTTTTGGTATTCGTCGTATGAGTGGAAAGAGCTTCCATCTATTAATTTTACAGTTGCTCGTATAAGCCAGGCCATCCTAACGTCATGGTAATCAATTACAACATGCGCTTTCATTCTTCGCCTGGGGCTTTTTCATCAAAGATTTCATTAATTTTTTCTAGAGCGTAAGCGTATGCTTCAAATTCTGTTTGATTTGTTATAGACCCGCCAGAAAGCGATTTAAACCTAACAACTCTATCCAATTTAATTAACAAAGAATCTTTCACTTGCTGTTTACGCTCAATAATTTTTTCTATTTTTTTACAGCAGTCATTACTCACAATTTACCTCTTTAACCCTTTTACCATCACTCTCAAAGCAAAGTCCCCACTCTATAGACCTTTGCACTTGTGGCTTCTTACAGGCTAGCAAAAGGCAGAAAGTTAGGCTTAGGCATATAGCCAAGGCAAAGTATAGTTTATCGTTCATTGTGCAATCCATGCTAAAAGCTTGTGAATCCCTAGCCCACCAAGAAAACTGATTATTATAAGGTATAAGTAAAAAAGGTATTTCATAGTTTTTCAGCCTTTAACGGCATGCTCCAATTATAACCTTCAAATACTCTTTTAGAAATATAGTGTTCTCCATCAAAATCAAAAGAGAATGCCTCCAATCCTTTTTTTCCCGCTTCCTTGCACCTTCCCCACCAAACTTCCTCTAATGTGGGCTTATTAAACTTCCCTTCTTTTGCCATGGAAATAAGTTCTTCAAGAGTTTCCCAATCAGAACTGGTCTCAGGCAACATATCTTGGCACTGTTTAAAAACACCTATTACTGTTTCTTTGTTGTATGTCATGGCTTCCCTTTCTTTAAATCTACTGAATCTTCCTTTCCCATCTGGGCAATCCCATATAGTATGTTGCCCGAAAGTTTCATTACACCTATCACAAACATCATCATGGTTTGATTCGTAAACCTCTACTAAAACTTTTGTCATTCCATTACCTCGTTTTGTTTGACAAAGATTCAATATAACTTTGTTTACTACCAATATTAAATTGGAGCCTTTCCGATTCTGTTGGCTCTCGTTTATCCCCGCACATATAAGTAATACCGCTTATTATCACTTTATCATCTTCGTTTGCGTTTTTAAATTTGCTCATCCTACCATCCAAGTTAAAAGTTTATGAAGTCCTAGACCACCTAGGAAACTGATTATTATAAGGTATAAGTAAAAGAGGTATTTCATATTTTTTTTGCTACACGCTTTCTCCAAACTCCAGGCTTGTTTGGGTTCCTTTCACCGCAATAAAACTTCCCCTCATACGCAAAAACGAAATAACACAAGCAGCTTTTATTCGCTATCTCA
>JACCDR011819202.1_pt1 | contig 18411 bp, 37 predicted proteins | sample 7446431 | NCBI WGS metagenome assembly JACCDR01 (sample SAMN15323443, study PRJNA562643) | freshwater metagenome | isolation source: river surface water | place: USA:Blue River Watershed | collected 2017-08-17
CCAATATTATACTTTGAGATTTGTTCATCATGTCGGTGGCTTTGCCCGAATTTCCCCCGGTTTTACAAAAAGCTGGCAGTTTGAAAACGATTTGAATATTGGAAGGTCTGGAAATGAGGATTCTCAGCACGCTCAAAAATGTTTAAGCAGCAACGTTCAAATGGCTTATTTGGAAAACGCTTTGATTGTAGAGCATAATGAATCAAGCTTGGGCCAGCACGCCAGATACGGAGAAGACTATTTCAAGGGAGGGTTCTAATGGCTAACGATTTTTGTCTCTTAGTTTGCGCCTTTATTCCAGAGAGGTTGGAAAAGTTTCTTCCAAATTTTAAAGATAAAGAGTTAGGAGTTGGCGCTGATGTATTTTTCATTCATAACCTCTTCCAAAACAAAGAAATTAAGAATAGATTTGAAAGGTCAGAGGAAAGTATAGAAAAAGTATCTGAACTATTATTTAACTTTGATTATCCTAACAAAGCTGTCATTAATCGCGAAAATGTAGGAGAGGACATGGGCGCGTATCATTTTGGCTTTAATTTACTGAAAGAGAAATATAAGTATTTTTTCTTTTTGAATGAGGCGGCAACAATCAATAAAAGTAATTGGCTGAAGGATTTTCATGACTTATACGAGAGAAATGAGAATGTTGTTGCCGCAAGTCCGCAAGTTTGCCCCGGCCATCGTTATACCTATTGTATGCCAACAACTTATTGGAGCCTTAGAAGCTCTTTCGGGAAAACGATAAATTGGCCAACTCCAAAAAGCCGGGCAGACGCTGAAATCCAAGAAATGGAATTAGTTTGGCCCCAGGCACAGAAGAGTGGTAAATTAATAGCTCAAGTCGGCGGCGGACAAATTATCTCTTATAAAAATCAAACTTTTAACCCTGAGGGAGTTTATTAATGTTAAATTTGTTTCAAGTTTATACAAATCTCGACGCAATCAATGGATTAACATCTGTTTTGAGAAGTGGATATGTTGGCCAAGGAGAAAAAAGTGACGAGTTTGAAAATCTTCTTAAAAATCACTTTCAAAATGATAATCTTGCAACAGTAAACTCTGGAACCAGCGCCTTACATCTCGCAGTTAGACTCATAATTGACAAGTATAATTTAAGTTCTGACACAGAAGTTTTATGCACTTGTCTTTCTTGTTTTGCCACAGCAGTTCCAATTTTAGCTAATAATTTAAAAATCAAGTGGTGCGATGTTGATTTAAAAACTTGTAACATAGATTTGGGCGATGTTCGAAGAAAGCTAACAAGTAAAACGCGAATTTTAATGGTTGTTCATTGGGGCGGCAATCCTTGTGATTTGGAGGAGATTGAAAAAATAAAGGCTGAATATAAAGAGATTTTTGGCCAGGATTTAATAGTTATTGAAGATTGCGCTCATTGCTGGGATTCTTTTTATAAAGGGAAAATGATTGGAAATAGCGGAAATTTCTGCTGCTTCAGCAATCAAGCTATTAAGTTCCTAACAACAGTTGATGGCGGATTTATCATTTCTCCAAATGCTGAATATCATAAAAAGGCAAAACTAATTCGATGGTTTGGTTTAGACCGCGATTCTGGCGTTAGTTTTCGTTGCGTCCAAGATATTTCCTCATATGGTTATAAATTCCAGCCCAATGACGTATTAAGCACTATTGGAATCTACAATTACCCAACAGTCAGCTTGCACGCTAGAAAGCACAAAGAGAACGCCGCCTTTTACAACAAAGAGCTTAAGAATGTTGACGGTGTAACTTTACTAGAGAACGCGCCGGAAGCAGAATCTTCTTACTGGCTTTACACTATAAGGGTGAAAAATAGAGACTCATTTATTAAAAGGTTAAAGAGCGAAGGAATTGAGGCGAGCCAAGTTCACAAAAGAATGGATCAACACTCTTGCGTAGAAGAATTCAAGTGCCTTTTGCCAAATATGGACGTTTTGCAAAATGATATGGTTTGTATTCCTGTTGGTTTTTGGATTTCCGCTGATGATAGACAAAAAATTGTAGATGTTATCAAAAATGGATGGTAGTTTAGAGCTAAAAAACTTATCCGCTGAAGACTTACCTTTTCTTTTAGAGGTTCGAAACAGTGAGTCAACCCGGAAGTGGCTGGAAAACAAAAAATTATTTTCTTTAGAACAGTGTTCAGAATGGTTTGAAAAGTTTCAGCCGCAGTGGAAAATTATTCTAATTGACAAAATTCCGGTTGGATATTTAAGAATCCATGATAATCAGGGTAGTTCAATTTGGATTGGGTGCGACGTTCATCCCAATTTCAGGCGGCGCGGATATGCAGAAAGAGCTTATAAGGAACAAATCAAAATTTTGTTTGACACTGGATACAATTTAGTTTATCTTAGAGTAGATGAGAATAATGAGGCAGCAATCTCACTTTATAAAAAATTAGGATTTAAAGAAGAATTTCGGGAAAATAACTTAATAACAATGATGAAAAGTAAAACAAGGCAAGAGTGCGAAGATTCAGTGCGAAAGTTCGCAGAGTATATTTCTAACAATCTTTCTGGAGGGGATTTGCTGTATCCAGGAGTGGCAGGTGATTGTCCAGGTGGAGAATATGCTCCAATGTTCCCCAAGTTCAATATTAAAACTTTTGATATTGATGCTTGTTGGCATCCTGATATTATAGGCGATATCACAAAAACTGATTTTGAAGATGAGTCTTGGGATGTTATTGTTTGTGTTCAAACTCTTGAGCATATTCCAAATCTTTTTGACGTTAGCCCGGAAACGGCCCGCATTCTAAAAAAAGGAGGCTATCTCATTATTGATTCTCCTTGGATGTATCCTTATCACGGTGAACCGCAATTTGGCGATTACTGGCGCTTGACTAAAGACGCTTTCAAGGTATTGTTCGAAAAAGAATACGATCTTGTTATGTTTGATGACGGTGAGAACAATAAATCTGCCCTGCTTCGAAAAAAATGAAAATTGTTTTTGAATTTGATGATTTAAATCCTCATCCAGAGGTTGATTGCTTGCCGATAATTAAACAGTTGGTAGACCGTTACCCAAGTATCAAACTAACTTTTTTCACGCCCGCCGCTTATAAAGATTGTTATCTGATTTCAAATCCAAGTTGGTGCGATGAAATTAGGAAGTTAATTGAAAGCAATAATGTTTGTTTAACAGTTCACGGGCTGACTCATTACCAGGAAGAGTTCAAGTTTTTGAGTTTTGAAGAAGCTGATCATCGACTAGCTATTGCTGAAAAGCTTTTCGAGGAGGCAGAATTGCCATTCTTTAAGATTTTTCGCGGCCCGCATTGGGGAATTAACGAAGCTACTTACAAAGCCTTAATTTCGCGCGGCTACTCTTCTTGCTGGAATCATGAAAGTTATAGGAGTTTGGCTGAAAAGTTCCCTGAAATGAGAACAATTTATTACTCTTGGAATTTGAAGGATAATTTTGAAGATTCCGGGCAGGAAAACTCAGAACTAATTATTGCTCACGGCCACACTTTGAACGTTTGCGGGAACGGAATTGAAGAGTCTTTTAATCGAATTTGCTCAATGATTGACCAGTATCAACCAGAATTTTTATTTGCTTCGGAAATATGACTAAGAAAAAAGGAAGAGTTTCAATCATTCTGCCAACATATAATCGGGAAATTTTTCTTGAGGCAGCAATTGTCCAAATTTTGGATTCAAAATATCCTGATAAAGAGCTTGTTGTTGTTGACGATTGTTCAACGGATAAGACAAAGGAAATTTTAAAAAAGTTTGGAAGCTATATTAAAGTAGTTTCTCTTGAAGAAAATTCTGGAACCGTTTCAATCCCTCGGAATATTGGTATTTCCCACTCAACAGGAGAGTATATTTGCCACGCTGATGACGATGTGGTTTCGCTACCAGATAAATTTCAAGATTTGGTTTCCTGTATCGAAGCCGACTCTAACAATATTTTGTCTTATGGCGACCGAATTGATCAATACGGCGACGGCCAAAGATTAATTGAAATAAAAGATTGGAATCCTTTAGCTGGAACAGGAGTTGATAATAGCCAAATTTTGTATAAGAGTAAGGTTTACAGCCAAATTGGTTTTTGTTATGTTTACAGAGCTTGCGACTGGGAATTGGCCAAACTTATTTTTCCTCTTGGAAACTTCGCTTATATAAACAAACCCGTTTCTATTTATTTGTGGCACGGCGATAATCGCTCAATCAAAACAAACGGCTTGTATAGCAGTATGCAAATTGAAGGAGAGAAAATAGATAAGTTTTCAAAGTATATTAATAAAGATTATTTTAACCATTTTTTAATTTGAGCATTTTAGATAACATTACACTTTTGTCAGTTTCCGGGCAGGAAAGATTTCTTGAAAAAACAATCCGGGCCGCTGAATACTCTTGTCGTGGATTTAAGTTTAAAACCAAGATTTTATCCAACGTTCATTTCACTCATGATTTTATTGAATGTGTCCAGATTGGGCCGCTTGATTATCAAGGGTATAGCGATTTTTGCCTGGAGAAACTGGTTGATTATGTTGATACTTCCCATGTATTGATTTTTCAGGAGGATGGCTTTATTTTGGATATCAATAGGTGGCAGGACTCTTTCTTGGAATATGATTATATCGGCGCACCTTGGCCAACTTGGTTTGACGACTCTTATCCTGTCACAGAGAAAACGAATATTGGGAATGGAGGCTTTTCTCTTCGAAGTAAAAAGATGCTAAAGATGATTCAAAGCTTTGTAAATGTTTATGAAGATCACCGGCCCATTGAAGATGTTCTTATTGCCAGAAAGTATCGTCCTATTTTGGAAAAAATGGGCTTTAAATGGCCATCAAAAAAGCTAGCAGCACAGTTTTCAGTAGAATATCCGTTGTTGGAAAACAGCTTTAATAACCAAGATCCACGTTTTATCAATACTTTCGGATTTCATGCTCCGGCGAAAAAATCAGGCTATATGAAACTTTTGGAGGAGAAAGGAAAAAGTGAGTTAACTTCGGCGGGATGGGTTTCTTCTTGGACTGGAAACAATTTAATCTTTTGACTGATGTGAAAAAGGAAGAATTGACAAAACTCCCCTTGACAGCCGCCGATCTTCCTGTAGGTTGGAGCTTAGTGCCCGATCCCGAAACTCAAGCTTTCATTGCTCTTCCAGAGTGGATGTTAAATAAAATGCGCGGACAACATTGGATTTCAGAAAAAGAATTTGAGAATTACCGGCATGAGTGTTTAGACTTGATTATCAATAAATATGAAAATAACTAAAGAACAACAAATTGAGGCAATTTTGGATTATTTTGACTTTGAAAGAGTTAAAAAAGCAATGGACGCTTTAGATTGGACTTGGGCTTTCACAGATGGCGTTCCGGAAATTGGAGATTTGCGCAGGCAGGCTAGAAATTTACTGACAACTATCAAAAATAAACCGGGCGAGAGCATTTCAACGGGAGGGTTAAAAGCAAGCTGTTCAATTGAACATGCTTTGGAGTTGGAATTTGTTGTTAGCAGTTTTTCTAGCTATGATAAATTTTATGAGTTCAGAGTAACATTTGAAGAATAAAAACCATGGAAGAATTCACGCCAATCCTAACAATTAAAGTCAGCGGTACTAGAGTTGGCCTTGAAACCCATGATTTTGGCGAAATTGGTATTCCTTCCACGGCGCAATTTGGAATGCTGGTTGGCGTTTTTGATTGGATTGTTAATAGTCACCCCGAAAGTTCGCAAAATGAGGTAGAGTCAGAATTGATTCGGCTTTTTAATTTAATGATTGACGAAAGACATGAATTTTTATCCCGTGAAAAACAATGACAGAAGAAACTGAAAATAATTTTGAAGAACTTTTAAGAAAGAGAAAAGAGGCGTTAGAGAGTCGCTTAAATTTGCCTAAGCAGGGCGATAAGTTGAAGTTTTTGGGAAAAAGGAGATGCTTCCATAGCAACGTTGAAAAGAATGGTGATAAGCTAATAGTTGGAGATTTTTACACGGTAAGAGCGGTAGATGTCGCGTCTTCATGGATTTGTATTTTTTTGGAGGAGTTTCCAGAAACTGAAAAATTTGGGGAAGACTGGTTTGCTCTTCATTTCTTTGATTGGTCAGTTGATAAATCTTAAATTCGTTCTAATATAAAAAATGGAAAATACAATATTTAAACCCTTTCCCAATCCTTACATTAAAGGTAAACAAGTCTGGAAAACAATTCAACGAATTGACAATGTTGTTTTGTTGGAAGTTGACAACAGTTGGGAAGTTTGCGTTTTAGTTCAAGCCCCGGCAACTGTTATCATGGGTAATTCAGTTGAGGCGAAAGAGAGACTGCCTTCTTCGGAGTCTTGGGGTAAAAGTGGCTGGACCTTTTCCGGCGCGGGAATTTCAAAAGAAGAGGCGTTTGAGAAGGCTCAGGAAAAATTGCACGAAATTGTGGAGCGGGAAAGGGCGAAAAAAGAAGAAAAAGAGCTTGACAACGGCGAAAATTGTAGTAGGGTGCCCTAAATGAAAGATCAAATTGAACCAGAATTCAAAGAAAGAATCAAAGCTGCCTTGAACCGCGCCGATGAAAGCATTAAAGGGTTGAGTGTTAACGAGTTACAAGAATTGGCGGAAAAGGGTTACGAAATGGCAATAAGAGGATAAATCCTCCTATGACCTCCTAATATTTACCAGCTTCGCTGAATTTAAAATTATGAAACTACTAGATAAATATTTGTCGGCTCAAGAAAAACTTCTTCAATATTTTGATTGTGAAGATGCAAAAGAAATTACTGATCATCGAGAATTTTTCTGGATGATAAATGGTGATGATTCTGTATGGTTTTCAGAAGAAAAGCCAGAAGCCGAAGACGAAGATTTCGATTGGACTTATCAGTCTGAAATTTATGGCGGGCGGAGGCAAAATGGAAATATTTTCCAAAAGGACGACTTCTCAATGTTTCTTTTTTCTTCTGATTTTGGAGACGGCGAATATTATGCAATTTTTGACAACAGTAAAGAAATAAAAGAATGAAACTGGATAAAGAAAAAATCGGGCAAAATGCCAACGCAATCTACGGCCACAAAAAGCTAATTCAAATGGGCCGCAAGCCAGAAGATTTTAAATATCTCGCGCCGGAACAAATTCCAACTATTGCTTCCAATCAGGTTCGCGCCATTATGGAAGCGATTGTTGATGCTATAAATGAACAAAACGTAACATTTTCCACTGAAGAGATTTGGCCCAAAATTAACAAATAAAAATATGCGTATCCCAACAATTGAACAACTCCGCAAAAGCGGCTACAAAGCTCGGGTGACGGTCCTGAGGCTAACATCCGAGCATTCAGATTATGTTAATCTACGCGACATTCGCGGCATGTTTGAAGAAGGCGACGGAACAGTTGATAACGCCACTTTGAATTCTTTCTTGAGGCCCAAGGGGGGCAAAGTAATTGTAGAAGTTCGAACCCCGGAAGGAGTTGAGTTGAGAGGTGAGGCAATTTGCGCCGCGACAGAGAACTTTAGTAAGAAATACGGGCGAACTTTGGCGCTGGTCCGGGCGCTTGGGTTGAAGCCTGAGCCGAAATATAAGGTTGGGGACGAAGTTTGGTGTTTGCGCTGGGTTCATGAAAAAAGTGGCCAACGAATCCGTAAAAGCAAAATTGAAGAGGTTCGTAAGTATAGCGATAGATTTAAAATTTCCGATGATCTAACAAAAATTGAACTATGTTACGGCTTTTCTTACAGGTTTGGCGAAGAAGATACGGATACTGAATATACTATCGAGGAAGATTCAACCTTTCCAACGAAAGAAGAACTCATAACATATTTGGAATCATGACCCTCGGTGCTCTACAGTTTACAGTTCCCGCAGATTCTTGTTTTCCTTTAGGGTCGGCGGAGAGAAAAGAAACGATTTTTAGACAGTATAAGTTAGGAAATCGCGTCATTGACCAAAAAGAAAATCCTTGGTGCGTCCCAGCGTCCATTGTTCATCTCTTAGAAGCCGAGCCAATCAAGCAAACTTATTCTTCTCTTGAAAAGATTTATAATGAGGCGCGAGAAAGAGGAAAAGTGCCAAAAAGTGCCAGCGGCTCACCTTTAAATCATGCTCTCGATTTTCTCAAAAGTGAGAATTTGATTAAAAACTACCACTTTTCTGTTAGTGAAGAGCGAACCGGCGAGTATATTAACTCTGTTTCTCCTGTTTTAATTAATATGGCGTGGTTTCAGAAAATGTTTGACCCGGCGAAAGATGGAAAAGTTTCAATTTCGGGCAAATTGGCAGGATTTCACTGTGTTTTGTGCTATGCTTATGACGGATTAAAGGGGCGATATTATTTCCGCAGTAGTTGGGGCCGCGAATGGGGCGTAAATGGGAATTTTTATCTTTCTGCGAAGGATTTGGAGAAATTGTTCAAAGAGGGAAGTGTGGCGGCGGCAGTTATAGAATAAAATAAGGGGCTGAAGCCCCCTATGCCCCCCAGATTTTACAAAAACAAATGCAATCAATAATCATCTCAGTTTACACAACTCTCGAAAGAGAAAGCGGCGAACTTGAAATTCACGCCGAAGTTGAAGTTACCAATGACACTTCTGATTTTTCAAATTGGGGCGATAGTTGGCCCGGAGAAAGATATGATATGAATATTCTTCATGCTTATACGGTTGATGGAGAGAGAAAAATTTGTTTGACAGAAGAGGATGAAGAGCTTATCTTGGACGAGGCGGAGGAAATTTATGAAAAATACCATTCCTGAGATTAAAACTGAAGAAGAATACGAAAAAGCTTTAGAGCGAATTTTAGATTTATTTGATGCCGATCCTTTGTCGGATGAGGAGAGGGAGCTTGAAATTTTGTGTATAGCTGTAGAAGATTACGGAAAAATCCATTATCCCATTCTATGAAAAGAATCTATTTAGTTTTAATCTTCGCCCTAACATCTTGCGCGACGAAAGAAGGTTTTGTTATTACCACTTATAAGGAATCGGGCGAAAAAGATAAGGTTTATAGCGTGCAAGATTATAGAATTGAGTCGGGGAAAATAAGGTTTAATGGCGGCGAGGTTGAGGCTAGTGGCTCTGTTAAAATTGAAAGGTATATTAAAAAGTGAAATATTCATATTCCCCAAACGAAGAAAATTATTACGGCTGCTTTGATTCCCCGGAAGAGGCGGCGTGGGAAGGAATGGCAGAGGTTTTTGCCGACAGTGAAGAGGGCGATGCCTTGTTTATTTACGTGGGCGAAAACCATGATCCTGATTTAAGCTGCCCAATTGACGCTAATGACGCTATTGACAAACTAATCGACTGTAACGAGGATTTTCAAATTGAGGTTGCTGAGAATTTCGCGCCAAGTAAAAAAGAAAAGGAAGATTTAACCCGGCGCTTAAAGGATGCGTGGAGTTCTTGGATTGAGTTTAATCATATTTCGGCGGATTTCTTCATTGTTAAGAATGTGAAGGAGTATGAGTTTGTTTTTCATAATGAGGAAGGAAATGAGGAGAAAGATTTGGCGGAAAGAGGCGTTTTGAAACTTGTAGAGAAAAAGAAATGAACATTCCAACTCCACTTCCGGTTTGGCTTTTCTTCTTTATTGCCACAATATTCTTGGCAGCTTATAATGATTCTAAACTTTCCCAAGAAATAGAAGCTTTGAGAGAAGAGATTAATGAGTTAAAAAGTCCAAAAACGCTCTTGCTACCACTTCCTTTGCCGGATGAAACTTTGATTCAGAATTAGCATGACAAAATCTATCAAGAAAATTATAGAATTAGGTGGATTTCTGGTATGTCCTTATTGCGAAGGAGAGGGCGAAATTGGGTATTTTTGCGGTCATGAAACAACCACGAATTGTTATATGTGCGGCGGAAACGGAGTTGTTAAATCTCTTGAAAAGAAAATTAATAGAAAAGACTGTGCAATTTGTAGCGGGCGGGGTGGCGGATGCTGTGGAGGGAAGGGCTTTAACGAATGGGAAAGTTACGAAATTGTGACAGTGTAAATCTTCCTTATTTTCAACTCCTGCTGTATAATAAAATCATGGCAGAGCTAATTAAAAAACTATTCAAAAGGCGGCGGGAAATAATTTTGGCCGGAGACTATAAAATTGAACAGCAAACAGAATTGGCGGCATGATCTTAAACTACCTTGAAATTTTGCCCGATGAGGATTATTTTCCTGTTCGGCGCTTAACTGCCCGACCTTTGCGCGAACTGCCAATTGATGTGGCGAAAAACGTTGTGGAAATTTTGTTGGAACTTTATCCAGAATTGAAAAATGAAATTGAGTGAAAAAATAACGGGAGAAATTGAAGATCATATATGGTTCCATAAGCTTATGATCCAAGAATTAGGACGAATTCAGGAAGTTTATTTTGAAAAACTTAAAGAGAAAACAGGAATTCGGGGACGGAGAGAGGAAGACCTTCTTTTTGACCATGTATTCAATAGCGGTTCAGAGGAAGGTTTTTCGGAATATTTGGAGAAACTTGGAAATTGAATAAATTAAATCAAAAAAAATATGAAACTACTATTACTATTTGTTGCCATTTTTGGCGTGTCTTGCTCATCTATTACTGGGGTGAAGAAGGTTGAGCAGCCGAAATTCCCGGCGATGAACGCAAAAACGGTTAATGTCAAAAAAGGATTTGTTATTGATAAAAATTTCAAGCCGCCCGTTGGAACATTTGACGGGAAAACTTGGGATTTGAAGAAGTCGAGCCTAACACTAATAAATAATCCGTGCGATAACGGGGAAAAAGGAGAAAAAATTGTAGTCTGGCTGGATAATTTGACAATTAAAAATGGAAAGATGTCGAAATTCGGCGACGGCTTAAATATTAGAGCTAAAAACGTTACCGTTGACGGAGTTGTTTTTGAAAGCTGTGAGGATGCTATCAATTCAGGAGAAGGTTCAGAAGACTTTACTATTAAAAATTGCTACTTCAAACCTCATGATAAAAAGGAAAGCTCCGAAGTTCATCGTGGAGATAAAGCGGCGCAAATGGCAATCACAAAAGGAGATAATGTAATTGAAAATAATGTTTTTTGGAACTATATTAATGGGATCAGAATTGGTTTGAAAAAGAATAACTCTTCAAGTGACATCGGAACGACGACGATTCGTAAAAATAAATTTGTTTGGGTGGCAACCGCAGTTCAAAGAACTGTTGGAAAAACAAAAATTAGTGACAATGAATATATTTCTGTCGAACAAGAATATAAGGAAAGTGAATAATTTATGGAACTCTACTGTATTCAAAGTCAAGACGGCAAATTCTATAAACCAACCGGCATGAACGGGCGCGGGCCGCGCTGGCAAGACAATTTAAGCTCCGCCAAGTTTTACAACAAAATCGGCCCAGTTAAAGCTCAAGTCACTTTTTGGGCAAATGAGAATCCAGAATTTGGCACGCCAAAAATCCTAAAGTTCACCTTGAAACCTGAAGACGCAGAAATTCTTGACATGGAAGAATATGTTAGGAAAGGTAATGAAAAGCGCGAAAAGGTAAAGGCTGAGCGGAAAATTGCCAGATTGGATTGCGAGAGAAAAAGATTGGAGGCGGAAATTAAAAAATCTACTGAAAGACTAAATTCCTTGAAATAGTAATTGACAAACTCAAAAACCGAGCTATACTAAATCAACCTTAAAACCCGCCCGAAGGGCCTCTATATTGGGAGGTAATAGGAGGGTTCACCCTCTTATATGGACTTTCCTTTCTTCCTCGACCAAATCACCCAAGCCCGCCAAAAATTCGCTTTGCCGCCCAAAGTTGCGGTTATTGAAGCCGGAGTTTCGGTAAGTGTTGATTCAATCTCCTACGATTTTTTCAAGCACGAAATTATTATTAAGTATACGGGTTGTGATGAGAACTGGAAGCTCAAATATGAAGAGAGGGAGGAAGAGTTTAAGAAAATGAAGAAGGAAAATGAATACTTGGGAGCAAGCTTGGAAAAAGCTGATGATAATCTTGAGTTTGCGGACAGTAAAATTGAAGGATTTAAAGAAGACTTGGCTGAGGCGTATAGCAAAATTGAGGATCAGGAAATTGAGATTGAAGATTTAAAAGCAGAAATTCAAAGACTGGGAAAATAAAATCAAAAAACCGCCCGAAGGGCCTCTATATTGGAGGGTCCATAGGGAGGTTTACCTCCTTATATGAAATCGAGACGCTACGCAATATTTGACAGCGGCTACGATAAGTTGTTAGGCGGCGAATCCTTTATCGGCCCGGAGAAAATTGAGCTTTACATGGCTGCTTTTTATAACTTTTATGTGAAATACTATATGGAGCGGCGCGATTGTTGCTGTTTTGCCGCTCCAACAGTTTTGGGGCAAGACCCGAGGGAGGTCATAGGAGGGTTTACCCTCTTATTTTGGGCTACGAGTAGCGAATTGCCGGAGTTTAATAAAGAGCGAATTTTGAGAAAACTTTATCCTGAGATTAGTGATATTTGGGAAATTTTGGATGAGAATCAAGTTGTTTTTGAACGAATCTGGTATAAAACGAAAATTGAAAATTCAGCTTGGAGTTATTAAATGTATAGGGCAAAAAGAATCAAGCAAAGCAAGTTGGATCATAGTATTCCAAGTTTTTTGTGGCCAATTTTGAACTATTATTCAGTTTGTTTGGCTGGCGGCGCGGGCCGCAGATTCTTTGGAGAACAAGAGACGGCGGATTATGATTTATTTTTCATTATTGGCGAAAATGATAAGCTGGAAGAAAAAGACAAAGTTTCAGATTATTTACTCTCTGTGGGATTTGAAGTTGTTTTTCTCTGCGAAAAAGATGAGTTGAGAAGTTTTAAACGAGGAGAGGAGAAAGTTCAATTAATTGATGTCCGGGAATACATCAGCCCCGAAGAAGTTTTAAATAGTTTTGATATTAACGCGGGCCGATTTGCGTTTTTTAAAAACGAATTCTTTTTTGATCGGGCGGCGCTTAGAGACTTTAGGAGAAAGCATATTAGTTTGCATGTTTTAACTTATCCTATTTCTACATTTAATCGCTGTTGTAAGTATCGGGCCAAAAATCCACCCTATAAAACAACGTTTGCCGCCCAAGACTTTGTTAGGCTTTTAACAGAAATGATTAAAAACGGTGATGAGATTAGTGATTTAGTTTATATCGACTAAAATTCTCTTGACTTCTTTTAAACCAAAGCTATATTGTGAAAAAATGCTTCCAACCGACATTATAACAACCACCGGTATTTTCGCCCCAGAATATCCTGCCACCTTTTTCCTCAACAATCTCCGCTACCGTTCGTTTGAACAGTTCCTGTTGTCAGAAAAAGCGCCGAGCGAAGAAGTTTTTGAGGGAATAATGGTGGAAAAAAGCGATTGGTCCCGTTTTCGTGGTTTTGTTGAACCCGGCGACGATTATCAAATTTATGTAGTAGGTAATTTGGCAAAATTCTCTCAAAACAAAGAATTGGGCGAGAGTTTAGTTAACACTGGCAGCGCAATTTTGGTTGATGAGAGCGTCGGAAACTTGTTAGGACGGGCCTTGATGGAGGTTCGCGGGTTGATTCGGGAGGTTGATGAGATTGAGAGCTTTGGAAATGAACCTGCAATAAGGAGTTAAAACTAAGCTGGCTGAACCCAGCAATTTCCCTATGACCCTCCCGTTAAATCTGAAAAATAATATGAAAGAAGAAATTTATGTTGGAGGCGTAATATTTAGCGCCTACGAAATTGAAAATTTTATACAAGATAATATTGAGTTATTATTAAATGGACACTTTAAGAAAGACAGTATTTATAAAGCTGAATGGCGATTAAATTATGACTGCCGCGATGAAGTTATAATTGAAGAATATCGTTTGGAGACTGATAACGAATTTGAGTTTAGGGAAAATCAGGAGAGGCAGGTAGCGGAGGAAAGAAAGCGAAAAAAAGAGGAAGAAGAGCGCCTCCAATACGAGAAACTTAAAGCCAAATTTGAGAAATAATGAATGTTCTTTCACAAAGAAGAGTACAGGAGCGCGGCGTTATTGAAGCTCGCTGTAAGCAACATTTTAAAAATCGTCTTTATCAGCGCGGGGGAATTTGTATTTCTGACTACGAATATTATCAACTTTGTTCAATAGCGGCGCGAAAAACAAAACATTACCGAAAGCTAAGTCGAGATAACGAAAATCGCGCAGTTGTAAAACTTTCTATCCGAGGAGTAGTGTTAACAACTATTTATGATTTTATAGAAGGATTTTTGGTTACAACTTTACTTAGAAGTGAAAAACTTATTAATTCAAACGAGTGCGATCTATGAATAACTTACAAGAACATAAAGACTTCGTTAGGCCGGGATGGCACTTTTTAGTGGACGCCTTGGATAATTTTGTTAAGATGAAACAGCGCGGCTACTTGCCAAGTAAGAATGGTAAGTTTGAAAAGCCGGAAAAGGATTTGTTTGATTTTGATGTTCTACAACTGAAGGAGAAGCACAGCAAAATTAGAATTTATAGCGACTGCCTCCCGGTTGAACACAATTGGGAAATTTTTGACCAGGAAAACTACAATGATAGACTTGGGCCGATTCAGGATGAGATTTACGGATTTATTCAGGCGCTGGAAGCTATTTCTGGATTTATTTGCGAGGAGTGCGGGCAGCGGGGCGAAATGTGTAAGATTGGAAATTGGATGAAGACGTATTGCTCCAAATGCCGCGATGAAGCATTAAGTGTTCGAGGATTAATTGAAAATAATAGTTGACAAAACCAAAATCTGGTGTAGGTTGCCGCATGAGAAAGAACCACCCAAATTTCCGCCGCGACGTTAAAAACCTTTGGAAGAATTATCAAAAAGGGGAGGTTAACGAGAATGGTATTCAGAGTTGGTTTGAGGAGCGCGGCTTGATTGGAAATGGTTATTCCATAAAGAATATCTTACAAAGTAAAGTTCCTAGCAAAATTTTTTCGCGCCTTGGGCGAGCCTCATTAAAAAAGGGGAAAATGGTTAAAATCTACGATATTTTGCAGGTTGAATTTCTTAATGAGCGCGAGGTTATAAGAAATCATAGGGTTAAAGTTTACGGAGGATCTTATAAGAAATATTTCCAATTTCACACCTTGCCTTTTTATACTCCAGCTTTAAGGGAAATAACTTTTCGCACAATTGAAAAAGGTTGGGTAAATGATGAGGAGAATTTTATTAATTTTTGAAAATATGAACCACATTCCATATCCATCCATTGATCAATTCCGCCACGCTGTTCGCAACGTTAAAGCCCGCGCCCAATACGTTGGCAAAGACGAGAACGGAGACGCGATTTATGACCCGCTCTTGCCGTTGCCAGTTCTTGATTATCAAGGAGTTACGAAAACACATGGGACAAACCTAGCTTTATGCCGCAATAAAGAAACGGGAGAAACTTGGGTTCAGTCCCGCGAACGAATTGTTACACCCGAAAGAGACAATGCGGGTTCAGCACGATTCTTTTCTGATAAAAATTTAGATTTCCTTTTTGATCAAATCGAAGGAAATTTGGTTGTTATCTACGGGGAATTTGCTGGAAAGGGGATCAATAGCAAGGTCGCAGTATGCAAATTACCGAAAATGATGATAGTTTTTGACATTTTTGTTGATAATGAGTGGCTTCCTGCTGAGAAAGTGGCGAAAATTAAAGCACCAGGGATTCAAATTTATAACGTTTACGACTACGGAGTTTTTAATCTTTCTATTGATTTTAATCGCCACGAAGAAGCTCAAAATAAACTAATTGAGATTACTACTCAGGTTGCAGATTGCTGCCCAGTTGGCAAAGCTTTTGGAGTAGAAGGAATTGGAGAAGGAGTTGTTTGGCGTTGCGTGACGCCGGGATGGGAAAGCTTCAAGCTGATGTTCAAGGTAAAAGATGAACGTCACCAAGGTTCCAAAATCGTCAAGCTACAACCCGTTGATAATGAACGAGTTACAATGCTGCGCGAATTGGCAGAAAAGTTGACTCCAGTTTGGCGCTTGGAGCAGATGATTGAGAAGGCTTGCGATCTTAACAATAATGGATTTTTAGATTTAAAAAAGATTGGAGAATATTTCAAACTTGTTAATCAGGATATTGTTAAAGAGGAGAGCGACGTTCTAGCCGAAGCGGGAGTAGAGTTTAAAGATGTAGTAAAATACGTCACGGAAATTTCCAAGAAATACTTTATCGAAAAAGAACGCGGTGAAAATTAATTTTTCAGATTATGATTTAACAGATTTTTCTGTAAAAGAAGGCGAATTTTGCGGCATTCCTGCGAAACTTATTACGCCCAAAGACATTACAGTTAAATTCAATCAAAAGAATAAGATTTTCCGTTCCTCAGTTTGGAGTTTGGATGGAGAATTGTTGTCCGCGAGTTTTCCCCGCTTTCCAAATTTCGGTGAAAGTCCAGAAGAATTTCCAACGCCAGAAAGTTTGGACGGCGCGACGGTGGTTGATAAAATCGACGGCTCCACTGTTATTTTCGATTACGTTAACGAAAAATTAAACGCCCGAACTCGCGGCAAATTCTCTTATCACGGTTTGGAGAATGAGAGCGACTTTGAATTTGTCATCAAGAAGTATCCCCAAATTAAATATCTACTTGCGGCAATCCCCAACATCTCTCTCATTTTTGAAATTACCACGCCGAATTTAAGAATTTGTATTGATTATGGAAGTGAGCCTGACATTTGGCTTATTGGCGCTATTTGTAAAGATGATTACAGTTTGATAAAACAAGAGTCTCTTGACGCTCTAGCAGAAGAGGAAAGGTTCGCGTTCAAGCGCCCCGAAACGTTTAAATTTGGCTCACTGGCCGACCTAATAAATCAAATAAAGGAGAAAAAGTCTGGAGAGGGTGTTTGTTTATATTCTAACAGCGGGCAAGCTATTCACAAAGTTAAATCGGCGCGGTATCTACTACTTCACAGATTAAAATCCCAGCTTTCTTCTTTTGAAAAAGTAATGGATTTATTCTTTGAATTGGGTAAGCCGAGTTTGGAAGAGTTTGTTAATTATGTTTCATCACATTTTGACTTTGAAATTGTAGAATCTGTCCGGCCCAATATTGAACTTTGTTGTAAAACTTGGGAGAAGTTAAGTGTTGACTTGTTCCTCCTTGGAGGATCTGTTATTCAGTTGAAGGAATCTGGGATGGATAGGAAGGAAATGGCTGCGCAGATTTTAACTTGGGGTGAATTGAAGAGTGTTGGATTTTCAAAGCTTGACAATAAGAATATTGATGATAAAGTGTTGAAGGGAATTATTTTAAAGCGTATATGATCAAACATTTACAATCAATCCTAAGTCAGGATACTTTTCACACCTCCGACCCGGTTTACGTTGTTTACCAAAAGCGGCAAATTGTTGTTCCAAGAGGATATTCTGATAATTATATTCTGCGCAACATTAGAGATTGTGAGGCGGAAATGAGCGCGGAAGAATTTCAGGATTTATGTATTCGGCAAAATAAGGGAGAAGAAGTTTTTGATTCATTTGACAATAAATTCAACGAATATCATTGGGAAGAGGAATACTATCAGGAAATTGATAAATTTTGCGCCGCTTGTTTTACCCGGAAGGGCGCGGAAGATTATATTGCGGCGAATGGGCATAATTTGCGCAAGCCGTATATCTTCGTGGAAAGTGGATATCGCAATAGTGAGTGGATTAGTATCCGGGAAGGGTTGATTAATGCGGCGAAAAAGGAAAATAGTTTGAATGTGACGGTATGAAAGCTTATATCCAATTGGCCAAAAATAACCACCAGAACATTAATAATCAAAACGCTCTTTTCGGCTTTGAAAGAAAAGGTTACGAAATTGAAAGATTTGATTATGACGATTTGGAAAGCTTAAATTTAAACCGAGATGAAATTGTTGTTGGCGGAATTAAAACTGTTAAAAAAGCATTAAATATTCTTGATTGTCATCCAAAATTCGTTGAAAGAGACTATCCAGAAAGCTTAAAAGAATACTTGGGCAGAAAAGTATGGACCTCTACGCTGAGCGAGGCAAGAGAAAGCGAAAATCCCATTTTTATAAAGCCGACGAAGGGCGATCAGAAGTTATTCAATGGGTTTGTTTTTAATAATTTCCGCGATTTGATTGATTCTTCAGGTATTGACCCAAATTTGAAAGTTGAATGTTCTGAAATTGTTAATTTTGTTTCTGAATATCGGGTTTTCGTGGCGGATGGAGAAGTGTTAGGAATTATTAATTATAAAGGAAATTTTAGAGTTTTTCCAGATTTCTCAGTAATTGATTCTGCAATTTCAAGTTATATTGACGCCCCGGCTGGATATGGAATTGATTTTGGAGTGACAGACTGTGGAAAGACTTTACTAGTTGAGTGCAATGACGGATTCTCTTTGGGCGGTTACGGGTTGAATCCTGCGCTTTATTCTTATCTTTTGGAAACAAGATGGAAAGAATTATCTCTATGAAAATCCAAATAATGTCTCTTTTTCTAAATGGGGAACTTCTTCATCGGATAATGTTTAGCCCG
>JACCDR012440919.1_pt1 | contig 18409 bp, 16 predicted proteins | sample 7446431 | NCBI WGS metagenome assembly JACCDR01 (sample SAMN15323443, study PRJNA562643) | freshwater metagenome | isolation source: river surface water | place: USA:Blue River Watershed | collected 2017-08-17
AAAAACAGCTACAGGCTATTTTGGTTCACTTGAGTGAACTTTAACGATACTCAGCAATTTTGGTCTCTAGGAATGCTCGTAGATCCTCCTTGGATTTATAGAAATCAGCTGTTTCAAGGGTTACTAAATCGTTGTTGAGATCCCTGTTTTGTACGCTAACCCATGTATATCCAACATTACTCCCATCTGCTGGATTGGTGCGTAACGAACTATTGGCTACTGCCCAAATACAAGCATTAAGGCTAGGGCTATAAAACATATCGTCAACCCGGACAAAAGCCTCGCTTTCTTCATCAGGAGCACTCTGGGCTGCCCGAGCCTTACACTCACGATCACGGTCGAGAATATACGCTTGTGTTTCTCCAGAACTGTTCTGAACATACTGGTACACAAAAATACCTAAAAGGACGACGATACCAACGCCGAAAAAGACGGCAATTATTTGATTTGTCTTCATGATTTAAATAGGTCAACGCTATTTAATAATCAGAGAGGTACCCAACGATAGATTTATACAGATGGGTAGCCAAGCTGGTTGACCCACTATTCCCCAAATCGCACAAAGGCGGTCTGGTTTGTGGCAGCTTAACTACCCGTCTGCATCCGCAAACCAGACTAAAACACTCTTGTGCAAGAGTTGGGGAAATATATGTGGGTCAACACAATAAATATAGCATATTAGCCCTATAAATTGTAGGTTTTTATGGTAAAATATAGGCAATTACCACTCAAAATGAGTAAACACCGTCGCAACAAAAAACGAAAACAAAGCATTCCTAGACCATCTCACACAGGCTCACATTTTTTACCTGTCAGAGCGAAAACAATACGACTAAATAACTTCTTGATTGGAGGTTTTGCTACTACAAACAGCTTACCGGGAGAGACTGTTCAGATATTAGTTCGTGCGCTATTAACCTCTGATGAAAGAGAGTTTCATATTTATGCTGAGGGGATTGGAAACTTACTCAACCAGCGATTAAAAGACGCTGGACTATTAGTCTCCATGGACGCATTTACTGGTTTCGTGCTCATCATCCATGCTGACGCAACCGCCGATCTATATCTGGATAACGCACAGATGTCACTAGAGATACTTGCAAAACGTGACATAAAAGCTGGTGAAGCGGTTTATGCCAAAGATATCGGTGATATACGAAGAGTCAGATATCCTTCACTCACGATCAACCCTTCAGACAAGATTTTTGCCTGCTTCAAAGTCGGTTGGAAGTTTGGAATGTTTTTTGATCTAGCAGACAACCGTGAGTTTGATAAGGAACGTATGGAGCGAGATTTGGCTGATTTATACCGAAGACTTCGTTATCAAGCACTGTATGAAGCCTTGGCAGATCAGTCGACCGTAGACAGAATGACTGAAGCTGGGTGGTTTCCATTTATTGAGGCAGTGGGTGGTTACTTCGACCCACTTCTAAAAGCCTATCAATCAGATTTTGATATTGATGCCAAAGAAAAAGGACTGGTGAGTACTTTTACGCCTGAAAGAATTGACGCAATAGGGTCACGGTGGTGGAGAAATCAAATCCTCACAAAACATAAGACTGTACTGGAGGCAGGACTTGCTGCTTATAAACGTGGAGACTATGTTTCTTGCATCAAGAATATAATGACCGAGATTGAGGGTGTACTGTCTGATCTCCATTTAGCGGAAAAAGGTTCAACGGCAAAAACTAAGGCTTTGCTCAAGCATGCAGCAGAAAAAGGAATACAAAAAACAGGTGGTGAAGCGTCACTCTTCTTTCCAAAAGACTTTCTCGACTACTTGCTTAAAGTAGCGTATGCAGATTTTGACCCTAATGCGCCTGCTGATGCCGGGGCTTCACGACATACAGTAGGTCATGGGGTTGCAAGTGGTGACACGTACACGCAGGTGCGTGCATTACAGGCAATACTAACACTTGATCAGATTGTGTTTTATCTATAAAAATAATCAATGAGATAAAAGCAACCTTTGGCTTTGTGCAAGGGCAACACTAGGAAATGGGTAGACTTCAATCCAGTTGGTGGTTCGAAAGTTGTCCGTGAGCGCCAGCACGAGAGTTAAAAGCGCCTTTGTGCGCTTTTTCTCGTGCTGCCGGTCAGGCGTAGCTTTGCGAAGCAAAGCGTTGCGCGGACTCGAAGCCGTTGCCAGCTATTTTGAAAAAAATTGCGACAACGGGTAGTGAACATGTAATGTTCGAGTCCCTGTTCGCCAAACAAATCTATTTAACTAACACATTGCTATACTAAGTGTAATGAAAGTAGAAAGTCCTGGCAGTAGTGTTGAAATGATCCCTGATGTTATAAAGGGTTTGTTGGCCAAGCTTGAGAAAAAGGTGTCTCAAAGAGATTTTTTTCTTGAAGAAGGTGAGACTGAGGAAGATGTGTTACGTAGAGTAGAGTTACTACGGAACGTGTTGCTCAAGCTTCCATATGTAGCACCAGATATTTTATCGGTATATCGTGAAGTACTTTCAGGTTTCGAGATTTCACCTGAGCGCACAGGGAAGCTCTCGCTGGTGATTGTAGGTGGCAGGGTTCATGGGGAATCTCAGCTAAAGACGTGGAGTGATATTGATATGGTCATCACGGCTGAGAAACCTTTTCTGAATGGACGACGAATATTTATTTCTAAAGAGGTAGATGAGTTACTGCCAGAGCCCCTGTATATGTATTCTCCGCTACTGAAACAAATGGTGGAGAGATTTAAGGCAGAAATTTTGCCCAAGCTTGGTACTCTGGTGGGGAAGAATATTCAGGATGAAGGTGTTTTAGAAATAAAGGACTTTGGTCACCAGTCAGTTGATACTGTCCAAGATGCTGTAGTGATTTGCTCAGAATAGTGACTTCGGAGCTATAAGCAGGCACTAAAAGGATCATTTTACAAAATCGTGACAGGAGCAATGTTCTTCTCATGACTTGGATGCTCCGGAGACTGTGGCTTCTGAAGAAGTTGAAACGGTACGTTTTGAGCGCCTGTCCTCCTTTTTGTGGATGCTAGAATAGCAATTATGTTTAATGGAGAGTCGGTAAAGCCACAATCTAGTGGAAAGACACCAGAATCACAGACTTTTTCAAATACGTCCGAGCGCAGTAGCGAGGTGGATGTCGTGCGGGAGACGAAAATAGGGTCGGGGGTTTTTTGGTGATATATACCGCTCAGTCGTGCGTGTAATAGGGGAAAATGGAAACTACCGGGAAAAAACCTTTATAGTTAAAAAATTTAAGGAGGATCCTCAACAGGCAGCAGAGATTGCTTTTAACAACTATGCTGCATTGAAAGCGGCTGGAGTAAGGATGTGGACTACGTACCGAATAGATAAAGATACGGGCACTATTTTGATGAGCGATGGAGAGTCAGCGCAGGATTACTTGTTAACGTATAACAATGAATCAAATAGTAAGCAGGCAATTCGACATGCGGTCACCGAAATAGTTAATTTAGATGAGGCTATTAACGGTGCGGTAGAGAGCGCAATTAAGGCGGCAGAAAATTGTATCCTTTTTACTAGTCTTGAAAACCCGGATTGTGCCGATTCCTGGATGGCGCGGTTTTCTAAAAGAAACGATAACGGTTCCTTTAGTCTTGATTGTTTTGTTGGAGACCTGGATAGTATTGATCTGACATATGTGCCGCAGAAAGAATCGGCGGCCGACGAAGATAAGGCATACTTAGCGTATGTTAATGTGGGGTCATTAAGAAAAGCTCTGCTAGCAATTTTAAAGGAAGTTCTAGACCCTGATGTCGAACAAAAATATTGTGATGAGTTTACAGCGAAGATTGCAGACATACAAAGACACTTGGATAAAAAGCTTAATGGCGACAGAAATTGAGTACTGAGGAATGTCTGCATTTGGGAAGTGGTAAGGGCTATGATTGCCCCAAACAGTTGCCAGGTACAAAGAGTCCCAACCGCGTCACGTGCAGCTCATCCGTCTTAACAGGTTGGATGTTGGTATACTTTGTAAATGAACAGTGAATTGCCGCGCGCCTCTACAAGCCCAACTTTTGATAGGGATAATAGTCCTCTGCGAGCCGCGTACGTATTGCTGTGCGCCCGCACACCACTTGAGCTCTCAAACTTATATTCAGAAATCGATCAGGAGCTAATGCAATCTCGTCAGTGGGACTATGCAAATAATCAGTTAATCACAAACCAGATAAAGCACATATTAGAGAGTATAGATCCAGAGACTCTGACCGAGGATGAAAAAAACTGGCGACAGGAAATACTGTGGTTTTGGTACCACCACGCAATCAGTTGTGCGGTAGCGAGGTATAACGACCAGGAGGCTGCCCAGGGGTATGCTAGAAAAGCCTTGGAGATGCAGTCTGTTGACCATCCTAATCAAATTACTCGGTTGCTGTTTTATCTTGTCCATGACATGTTGCCAGAGGCGGAGGCTCACGTGGCGGCACTGGCGGATAACCATGACGAAAAAGACACTGCCGTCGCTGTGCTCGAACATTACAAAATGACTGGCTTTTTCAAATAGTTTTACCTGGGGAAAGTTCCAACCTCGTCTCAGGAGGCCAGAGAGTAGAAAAAGTACCCCCGCAAGGGGCCTTTTCGTTACATACTAGTGTGCTCAGACGATAACGTTTTTTTTTGGAAAGTTCGGCTACCGGACCAACCGTTTGTGTTATGGTTTATCTGTATGAAAAAAATATTTGTGGCTGCACTGTGTATGCTAATAGTTTCAGCAACTACTTTAGTGATCCCAACTGCAGGGTATATACATGCTCAAGAAACCGCTATACCTGTACAAATGAGTACTCAGCAACGCCAGGCACTCATAAATGAACTTATGGCAGCCTTAGTAAAACTTCAAGCGCAGCTAATAGAATTGCAGCGTGATGATGCAAAAAGTAAGTACTGCTACGGAGATACCATGAAAATAACCTGGAAGCCAAGTGAAGTCACTGGTGATACTGTTGATGTTCTCTTGACCACCCCACAGACAACCCTACGTCTCGACACTGTACGTTCGTCAAATGGTGTTTACGAATGGAGAATAGACCGTAATCATACTACCACTACTGGAGTGCGAGGTTTTGCAAATATTGAAACCGGTGATCTGTATAAAATCAAACTTCAAACATCAAACGGCCAATCACCAACTAGCAGTAAGAGTGGGTTATTTGAAATTGCTTCTTGCAAGAAAACGGATGCATAGTCCTAATGTATTTAATCAATTGTTATTTTTGGGAGCTATACCTCCGGGTCTATAAAAAATCAAAAAATTCAAATCTCGGCCAGGCGGCTGGTGGCTTAGGAAAAAGTGGACGAACTTACTCCTAGTCCGTGTCTGGTCAGTGATATGCTGTAGTTATTGATTAGTTTTATTGTGCAGATCATTTATGAAACACAGACTCTTTGTGACATCCATGTTGGTAGCTATGATTAGCTTTTCCCCCTATCCTGCGCGTTCTGCTGAGGCATATACACTATCAACCCAGGAAAATGCTGTAGTGATTGTTACTCCTCTTCCGCTACCAAAAAATGAAATAGTACTGCCTAGTCAATATGTCCAACGTGGCTATACCTTGGCCAGTTATGAACTAACCAGCAAACAACCCGTCACGTTAAACCAATTGTCAATTGATATGTTGGTGCCAAAGATTTCATTGAGAAATAAAAAGGACATTGGCCTTTCTGAATATATTCAAGACATTCATTTTGTTGTCGATGGTGACTACTACACTCTTTCTTCTCCTGTACATAATTATGGGAAGCAGTCATTGTCACTGAAGAGTCGACCCGGTGAAGTCTTTCGTAAAAACCGTTTTAACATGCATGTGTCTGGCTCTAACGATTCTCAGCATATTAAACTAGTTCCAGGCAAGACGACGCGAGTAGATGTGGTAGTAATTTTTAAAGATGTGACACCACGATTGAGCATGCAGAGTACTAAGATAAAAACTATGGGTGGCCAAAGGTACAGAGAATCAATTATTGAAACTCGCCTCTCGTACTACGAAACTGCTGAAACGGGGACATTTGTACCTTACTACAACGATCTTAGTATTGGTGTAGAAGCCTTCAGCAAATTTGATGCGGGTGATGGTGGTTACGTAGAGGGTGACGGAATAAATGATCGAGTCGCCGTATTTGGTCCGGATTACAAGTTTCAGCAAAAACTGTACATCCCAATCATTCGCTAGCATACACGCGCATTAACTGTAATTTGAAGTATAGGAGTTGAATATTGCCTAGCAGTTCGTTTCGCAAGAAAACAGTCTGCGCTTTGCGTCGGCTGTTTTGTGTGTTGGATAAGTTCATTATCGAAGAATGATGTATGGGGTGGGATATGTTTGATGTAAAGACTACGGCTTGTTTAGTTTAGGTTCCCGTTAGAAGTTTTGGAATTTGTTACTATAACGGCATGAATTATGAGGAGTTCACTGCGTGTTTACGAGTCGCAGCACAACGCGGCACCTCAGCTGATCCTGAGGGGTGGTCTTCGGAAAACCCGCTCTGGGGTCACTGTGCGGCAGTGTCATTACTTGCTCAAGAGCTCTATGGTGGTGATTTGGTTCGTGGTTCTTTGCAAAGCCATCCCCGTTACAAATACCTCAAATCACACTACTGGAACCGTATCAATGGACAAGATATAGACTTCACCAGAGAGCAGTACCTCGACCTATCGTGCGGTGAATTATTGGCAGAAGTTCGGCCACGAGGATTGGTGCTAGCTCATCCAGATATGGCAAGTAGATACGCTTTACTTAAAGATAGGCTGGGCTGGGGAGAAGGCGTCTATGTCGTCTCAAGTGGCTAGTGGCTTAGGAAAATGGTGGCTAGTCTCAATCTTAATCTGTGTTCGGTCAGCGTGTCAGTGGCAGCACGTTTTATGGGTACTGTACTTAAGTGCATTTAGTGGTAAAGTTTTTTAATGATAAAAACATTTTGCGCTCTACTGGTCTGTCTCATGGTGTGCCTCCCACTCAGTCAGGTCTCTGCACAGTCAGATTCATCACTACAAAAAATTGAGCAACTCCTGGCGCTTATCAAGCAGTTACAGCAGCAACTCGCATCCTTGCAAAAGCAGCAAGCCCAACGTATATCCTATGATGTGGCTGACGTAAAAACCGTTAAATACCAAGAGGTGTACGATGATGGACGGAATGCTATGTATCGGTACGAACTGATCCTTTTAAACGGCTCTAAAATTGTCGTGGTTGTTCCCAAGCGCGGTAGTATTACTGAAATTGAGAAGAAATTTAAAGATAGTGGGTATACGGGTGTAGATGTGAAGCGTATAACGAACGGTGCAAAGCGTATTCCTGGTCTGCGTTGGCAGACATGCTCACTTGAGGCCGATAAAAGGGTATATGAAAAAGGTGAGCCAATTACCCTTACGTGGAATACTGATGCAAAGTACGTGGCGTTTAATGCCTATGGTTCTAGCGATAAAAAAGCCTATCTCGATGAAAATTTTCGTGCTAGTAGCGGTAGTGTAACCATCAAAGTTGATAAGCCAGGGCGTCACTACATAAATATGAATGTGTATCCGTGGCAGGAGCGTTTTGCTTCTGGTGCTTGTACCGTGGTATTTCAAGTAGGGGCGGCAGAGAGCGAATCTGCTACTCAAGATCGAGAAAAGCCAGAAGATCCGGTGCTCGGATACTTTGTAGTTGAGCCTGCTGCCACGTTCCGTCAGGGTGAGATGGTGACTCTTCGATATGGTGTGGAGAAAAGTAGTCAGTGCGGTATTTATGCAGAGAACCAGACGTCAAAGACGACGGTTGTTGCGAAAGCGGGGAACAAAAGTTTGCGTGTTTCAAATCTTCCTTTACCGGAATGGGCGGAGCCAGGCACTACGTTCAAATATGTGTTGCGTTGTGACTCGTGGCCAAACTCGTATTATGGTAGTCAAGTCGATGCGCTCGTTGAAGAAGTTACGGTTACGGTTACGGAGTGATATTTGCCGCGTTCGAACTAATTTCAAGAAACCATTTTTTGAAGTGGTTCAATGATTTGTTATAGAACACTCATTCATACCGTCTCCCTCAACATATATGTCACCCAAACCGACTCAAAAAAACAACCCGCTCCACGGAGTCACGCTCAAGATGATAGTAGAAGAACTGGTTGCACACTATGGCTTTGCCGGGCTTGGGCAAAAGATAAAGATAAAGTGTTTTGTCGACAATCCGAGTGTTAACTCGAGCCTTACCTTTTTGCGCAAGACCCCGTGGGCGCGAGAAAAGGTGGAGCAGTACTACGTGTGGACATTCTTCAAGCGTGACGGGACCCGCAAGTAGTGGCTTTATATAACGGTTCTCCACATACGCTGTACTCGTACAGTGTGCCAATCGTGAGACAATCGACGTAATAAGATGTGAATCTATATCTTGGGGAGTAAATTGGGATTTATTACAAAAAGTATCCATACATACAGCGCATGCGATTATGCATTTATAAAAAGACTAAGCATTTGCTGCTGTTACTCCTCATAGGAATGCAGGTTGTACTGCTGGTGCCACCACAGCCAGTGCAGGCCGCAATCAATCCCCAAATTCCTTTTAGTGGCTCGCTCAAGGATTCGGGTGGAACGGCCGTCGCTGATGCGAGCTACGATATGGTCTTCCGGCTCTATAGTGTGGTGAGTGGTGGTAGTGCACTCTGGACCGGTACCTACACAGCCAGCAATGGGAATGCTGTAGCGGTAGATGATGGTGTTTTTCGTGTACTGCTTGGATCGGGGATAGGTAACTCCTTGGCGGGTGTAAATTTTAATAGCGATACCCTGTATCTTGGTATTACGGTCGGAACTGACACCGAGATGACCCCGCGCTATCGACTTGGTGCGGCAGCTTATGCGTTTAATGCTGATACCGTCGATGGTTATACAGCCACCGACTTTATTGCAACGACTACTACGCAGACGGTGAGTTTTGGAAACGGTATTGGTATAGCGTCCTCTGCTCCTGCGATTACAGCCAATACGTTGTATAACCTGGGCGGAGCACTCTATTGGAATGGTAGTGCGGTGCAGGGATCTGGTGGAGTCACTACGCTTAGCGGTCTTTCCGACGTAAACGTAGCGACTACGACTGGATCACTTTTGTACTGGAATGGTTCGTCGTGGGACGATATTGCGACCTCAAGTCTCAATATCAGTACCAGTAACTTGGTTGAAGGAACAGCACTGTTTTGGACAGTGAGTCGTTTTGCGGCGGCCTTGGCTGGTACCAGTACAACTGCTTTGGCTGAGGGTACGAACCTTTATTACACCGACGCGCGGGTGGCTGCATATATCAACGGCTCTTCAACGATATCTCGCCTCGGGCAAACAATTGATCTGAGCAGCGAGACAACTGGTGTCCTCTCATCCACCTCACTCGTGAGTGAGGTGTTGATTTCGTCTGAGATTGATACCGAGGCAGAGCTTGAGACGCTGTTGTCTGACGTGAGCGATGTGTATACCAATAACGACGGCGCGCTCGCGGACGACAACTTGAGCAACAACAACCTCAATGATTTGGCTGACGTACAGGCTGCTACCACTTCGCCGGCGCTTTTGTATTGGAATGGCACTATTTGGGACGATATTGCGACCTCCTCACTAGGACTCCTTACTACCAATATAGCCGAAGGAACAAATCTCTACTGGACGAATGATCGTTTTGATAGTCGCCTTGCCGCGACCACGAGTCTTCCTGGACTCACCACACTCTCGGGCTTGACTGCTGTCGGGCAGACGGGGGGACTGCTCACCATCACGGGCAATACAACGGTGTTGGGGACGTCGAGTTTTGCCACTACCACGGCGGCTTCTTCTACGATTGTAAACCTCAACAGTACGAGTGTGCTGGCATCAGTCATCAGTGCTGTCACTGGCTTGTTTGGCGGCCTGTCGAGTACCAATGCAACTACTACCGGCACGGCGGCTGTGTCGGGAGCGCTCGTGGTGACCGGTAACACCACGCTTGGTATGGCCACGACGACGGGGTTGGCGGTCACGAATGATGGGCTCCGGCTCGCGTCAGCTGTCCCGGCACAAACTACCAATAGGCTGTACAACAGCTCGGGGACATTGTTTTGGGACGGCAGTCCTGTTGCTGCGTTTAGTCGAATCGCCAATGCGATTGGTGCTGGTACGCTCGATAACACGCTCCATAGTCAGACTTGGAATTGGAGTACGCTTTCTACCGGAACAGCACTCACACTTAACGCCAACTCACTTACTACTGGTGCGCTACTTTCTCTTAACACCGCCAGCGGCGACACGGCGCTTTCGGTACTTGGCAATATTCTCCCTACGACTGCACCAACCGAAACCACAAGCACCTCGACCACGGTAACTGACGTTGATTCTGGTAATGCTGGAGGGCATATCTCCGCCACCATGGGTGCCGATGGATTTCCTGTTATTGCGTATTTTGCAAGCAATGGAGGTGACCTTAGGGTGATTAAGTGTGGTAATGCTGCCTGTTCAGCAGGGAATACCATCACAACTCTCGATGCTGCCAATACCGTAGGTAGGTTTACGGATATTGCCATTGGCGCTGATAATGTACCGGTAATTTCTTACCACGATACGACAAATGGTGACCTCAAGGTGATTAAGTGTGGTAATGCTGCCTGTTCTTCAGGAAACACCACTACGACCGTTGATTCATCGAGTACCATAGTTGGTACGTACACCTCACTTGCTATTGGTACTGATGGCCTACCGGTCATTTCATACTATGACGAGACAAATGGAAACCTTAAAGTAATGAAGTGTGGCAATGCCGCTTGCTCATCCGGAAATTCTTCAACCACACCAGATTCTGTTGGTGACGTTGGTCTTTATACTTCTCTTGCCATAGGTACCGACGGTTTTCCCGTTATTTCATACTTCGATACTACCAATGATGATTTAAGGGTGCTCAAGTGTGGTAATGCAATGTGCACGGTAGGCAATTCAACGAGTACATTGGACAGCTCCGGTGGTGCTGGTCAGTATACCTCGCTTGCCATCGGTGCCGATGGCTTCCCGATAGTCGCTTATTATGAGAGCACCGGTTTAGATTTGCGGTTTCTAAAATGTAATAACACTGCCTGTACGTCGGGGAGTACGACCACACTGCAGTCGGCTGGTGACGTGGGCAGTTATCCGTCGGTTGCCCTTGGGGTAGATGGCCTGCCCGTTGTTGCGTTTCGAGACATTGGTGCTGAGGATTCTCGAGTAGTAAAGTGCGCAAACGCTGACTGTACTTCAACCAACAACATTTTTCAGTCGCTTACTGATCCTGATCCGACAGGAAATTACAACGCTCTTTTGGTATCGACTGACGGATCACCGTTACTGGTCACCGAGTTGGGTGGATTCAGTGCTGTTAGAGTCACTAAGTTCTCTTCAACATTTGCTACGGGAATTAACGGACTCTCGTTGTTTTCAGGCGGAGCAGACATCGGTAGTCAGGTAAGCTACTTCAACAACGTGTACGCTGCGCAGTTGTGGGGTAAGCGCCTCACGGTCGCCAACTTCGACCTGGCAGAAAATTATGAAGTGGCTGACCGCAGCCTGGCGGCGGGAGATGCGGTGGCACTTAATGCGGAGGGTAGACTAGTAAAGGCGGGTTCTCCTGAGGCCTTGCGCACCCTTGGTGTCATTTCGACCGCTCCTGGTCTGCTGCTTTCAAACTGGGAGGGTCAAGATCGAAGTCCAGTACAGCCAGTAGCACTCGCGGGACGAGTACCAGTGAAGTTAGCTACGGGGGCCGAAGTCGTTCCGGGAGATGCGCTTGCTATCTCTGAACTTGAAGCTGGTCGGGTGCGCGAGGCAGCGACGGGTGAGGCGAGTGTAGGGTACGTACTAAGGCTTCTTGAAAATAATCGCGTTGAAATGTTTGTTCATCTCTCAGGTGATACTGGCCTACTCGTAGACCGACTTGGTACCTCAACTGCGGCTGTACTCACGAGCTCATCAATTGCTGACTTGGCCGCGGCTGGGGCGCTCTCGCTTGAGCAGCGATTTCAAAAGGTAAGCCTCGTACTCGAAACGCTTGGTTCGAGTACGGCACCGGTCGCTACCTCCGAAGGAGACCAGACATTCCTCGGTCGAGTACTGAGTCGTGTCGCGCTGTGGTTGGCTGATGCTGGTAACGGTATCACTAAATTCTTTGCGCAGGAGGTACGTACGGATAAGCTCTGTATTGGTGCCACCTGTGTCAGTGAAGACGAGTTGCAAGCACTCCTGAAGGCTGGTACTGGTGCATCAGATGATGAGGTGATGCAGGATGCTGCTGCCTTCGTTGGTCCAAGTGAAGATGCTGAGGTGCAGGTGCCAATAGAGCCACAACCTACTGAAGAAGTTCTAGAGGAAGATAACGATGATACTGTCTCTACTCAGCAAGGCGAGGTGGTTACGCCACAGCCGACTGCTGCTGATGAGGATGTCTCCCCGGCCGAAGCAGAAGAACATTCCACTGCTGCAGCTGCGACGGAGACTGAGTAGTTGTGATTCTGAGATTCGCTATGCCAAGAAAAAAAGAACTTGTAGACGAGAGATATCCATTACCAACTGACGTTCAGCAACTTGTGTCTACTGATCCAGTGCTAGGTAGGCCTCGTGGCTTGATGGGTTTGATCAGGAAATTTCTGTGGCAGTTTTTGTGTGGAGGTTTGTTGATTTTGCTTGGTGTGATGACGTTGCTCTTCTTGAACGTACGAAATGACTCTGCCGCAGGTGTTCTTCCAGATGCGGCTGGTATTGCTGCGGGTGGGCTAGACACCACCAGTGATGAGGCGGTACTCCAGGCAGTGTCAGAGCTCATGATCTTGCCTGATGAGCCGGAGCCAATCATTGCACTCGTGGCAGATGCTGCGCGTCTGCAGGCCGAGCAGGCCTTCTATCGTGGCGCAGAAAATGGCGATATGCTTTTGGTCTTTCCTCAGAGTCGCCAGGCCGTCATCTATCGTCCCAGTAGTAACAAAATTGTGAACGTAGGGCCGCTAATTGTCGATGACAATGAATAATGCGTATTGGTTACGATCGTTTTGCTGTGCTGCCTGTGTAACGTTACTTGTTCCGGCTATCTGTAGCGCACAGTTATCTAGTACAAATTATCAAGTTGAGGTGTTTGGGGTGGGTGAAGAAAGGGGTGGTACCGCCGCCTCAACACAGTATCGAGTTGACGGTGTCGTTGGTTCACCACTCGAGTACAGTCCAGCCTCGGTCACCCCGGCAGTCGCAGATGAGGATTTGGCGGGTGGTGGTCGGCGCATTGGTGCTGACCCTGAAGGAGTGGGTGATATGAGTAGTGTCACTGAAGCGACGGCACCGCCACTTCCGGTGGGTCTGGAGTCTTTACCAGACGCAGCCCCAGTGCCAGCGCAACCACTGGAAGTAAGTGAGCTCCCACTGCCGGACGGCAGTGGCCCTAATGGTGTTTCAGACCCCGAACCAGATAGTTCTGCTCCGGTACAGGAAACTACCGCTGGTACACCCGATACCTGTACTGGATTGGTAGACTGCTATGGTTGGCCACTGGCGCTTATGACGGTTATGTTTGTGGCACTATTCTTTTATTTTAGGAGAGCATCATGAGGTCAATCAACGCAACCCTCACCAACTTCGCCGGACAGGTGCTGGACGTTGTCTATAACGACGTGGATGGAGTCGATGATTTGCTTGGGAAGCATATCGGAGGAGTGCATGCCTACTGTTTTTGTGGTGACAAACTAGTGGTGGTCTATTCGCACAAAAAGAATCGTTGGACACCGCCGGGTGGTGGGGTTGAGGCCGGAGAAGATGTAGAGACAGCGGTGTGTCGCGAGGTGCAAGAAGAGGCGAACATGAAGGTGCTGAAGCAGCAACTAATTGGCTGCCAAGACGTATCCAAACCAGCAGGTGTATTTTCACAGACGCGGTCGGTTTGTATCGTTGAACCCTATGGGCCATTTGTGAGTGATCCAGATGGTGACATTACCAAGATTGCCCTCATAGACCCTAAGAATTACAAACAATACTTTGACTGGGGTGAGATTGGCGATCATCTTATGAAGCGGGCGCTTATCATTAAGTCACTACTGCGTCGTGGTGTACAGGATTAAGAACAGGTGATTTCCTGGCGCGTGCAGTCGCGTGCTATATTTAGTACACAGTATGGACCCGGTAGGTGATTCGGTGCCCAAGGCGAGCGGCGCAAGCCCAGAGGTGCCTTTGGCTGCCGATCCCCAGGCTGGCCCGACGCCTCCAGAGTCAGGAGAAGCATCGTCGCCGGTGCGTGATTTGTTCAAAAAAGTAACCGATCGCAAACCGTGGCTGTATGGGATACTTGCAGTCGTAGTGCTGGCTGTGACGGCAGGTTTTCTGTATACAACCCTTGATCGACATGTCGCTGTCAAGCAGTTTACGAATGTGTATTCGTTTGTTCCCGAAAAAATTTCCCGCAGTGCTGCCATCCAAATCAACCTTCCCGACGGTGTGAGTGAAGATATTGCAAAGGCCAGCATCACGTTCAGTCCCGACATTGAGGGCGAGTGGCAAACAGAGGAATTAGAGGCGGTGGTTACCTTCAAGCCCAAAAAACCACTACGTACCAATGTGTACTATGCAGTCAATATGGATACGGGGGAGGTGCAAATGTCTGGTGACTTTTATGTAGACGAAGATCCTAAGATTGAGACCATTTTCCCGGTGGCACTCAGTGAAACGCACGAGGATAGTGAGATCACCATCGTCTTCAATCGACCGATGGTGCCACTAACCACCCTGACCGAACAAGAAGCGATGGCGCTACCGATTTCCATTACTCCAGAAACACCAGGTCGGTTCAAGTGGATTAGTACACGCAACCTGCAATTTATTCCAGAAACCACCCTGATTCCGTCGTCCGCGTACACAGTTGAGATTGCAGACGGATTTTACTCCCTGGATGGGCTACCGGTAGCACCGGTCACGCATAGCTTCGTCACTCGTCCGCTGCGTTACGAGCATATTTCGAGCGAGCAAATTGGCTACCGCTCGCCAATTGTCATTTCTTTTAACCAGGCGGTTGATTTGGACAAGACGAAGCAGATGGTAGCCGTAACTACCAACGACGGACGCGAAGTTCCGGTGGTGGTCGAATACGGTGAGGTGACTACCTACGACCGTGAGTTGCGCACGTACGTTACAAGCGAGGATGCGAGTACGCTCTTTGTCTACCAGGAGCGAGACCGACACGGTCGTCGTCGGTTGTGGGACTTTGATGCCACCTACACCGTCTCGGTTTCGGGAGCCACGCCGCTTGCGGGCACCATGAACTTGGAAGAGGGAAAGAACTCAGTCGTTTCGGTGGCCAATATCGTCGAGAGTGTCACCGCTCAGTCAGAACGTACCTCGCTGGCTCGTCCTGACTTTGTAGACCCGCAAGGTACGGTGACCGTGACGTTTTTTGATGACGTTGACAAAGATCAGTCAAGCATGACGGTTAAAGGTCTCAAGAGTATTGCGTACGGTGAACGATGTAAAACTGATGAAAAGGGTAACCCGATTCAATTAGGTTCATCGTGCGAGAAGGAGCCTGACACCAAGACACTCATCTTCGCATTTGATGCCGGTGCCTTTGGCAGAGACGAATCGTTTGCTATTGAACTAGACAAGATGGTAACGAAAGACGATTTTCGCATTAATGCAGAGCCGATTTCTCTACCACTTAAAACCTACCCATCCTTCCAGATTTTTAGCTTGTCCTCGGGTAATCAGTCGACCAACGCTGAAATTGATGGCATGACGGTGTGTAGCAATACACCACTGCAAGATCCGGAGGACGCCGGTGTGGGTTCCTATATCAAAACCGAAGGGTATATTGTGTTTGGACGTTGGTCGAATTCATTTTATGTCGAGAAGCAGAATGCCTATAACAAATGTAATGCTGGTGAGTTCCAGACCCGGGTTGCGTATGGATTGTTGCCAGAGACAAACTACAATCTAAACCTGCAATTTGCGGACGTATTTGGTCAGTCAGCAGGTAATCAACTGTCGTTTAAGACTAGTCCACCCAAGGAGCAGTACACGCGCTTCCATAACATGCAGCAGCAATACAACGTGACCTCTCCAGACAAGACACGACTGACCTATGCGGTAGAGAACTTGGAGTTTGTTGATATGCACATCTGTAAGATGCGCCCAGAAACCTTCCTGGAGCGTACGGTATCACGTGATGATCAGTACACTCCGGCTCGCAGTGATGGTTGTGTCGAGGTCGTTACTAAGAAAATTCCCCTCCCGATTCGCTACTGGGTGAACAATTATTTCCAAGTAAACTTGGCGGAATATTTTACTGACACTCGCGGGCATTATGTTGTCACCTTCACCAATCCACTCTATCGTGACTCCTACGAACGTCGACAACTTCATGATCGAACGTATGTCAGTGTTACCAACCTGGCGGTTGGCAAGAAAGAAGTCGAGTACGCCGACGAAGGTTGGAGTCAATCTACTAATCCCAACAAGCAGCAAGTGCTGAGTGAAGAGATTGCGGGGTCGAGTAATTTGTATTGGATAAACAATAACAAAACCCTGGCACCGATTAATGGTGCTTCGGTCACGCAGTATGAAAGTACAGCTGAGGGTGATTTTATTCAGCGAACGACCGGGGTAACCGATTACCAGGGTATCGCCCGAGTGTCGGTGCAGAAGGGCCTTGTCGGTGCGGTCGTCACCTCTGGGCTCGACACGGCAGTAATTGCTGACTGGGCTGATACGCTGCGGTACGCCAGCGCAGCTGAAGACGCGTCCAAGACTTATGTATATACTGATCGACCGATTTACCGTCCGGGGCACACTGTCCACATTCGGGGAATCGATCGCATTGGGTTCGATGGACGCTACGAAGTTTGGAGCAGTGAAGAGGTGCCCCTTGAGGTATTTGATGCGCAGGGTACTCGTATCTACGAGACGAAACTCACCCAGAGTCAGTACGGAACATTTGCGACGCAACTTGATATACCGACTGATGCGCCGCTTGGTACGTATCGGATTGAGGCGTTTGGTCAGAGCTTCTTCTTTGATGTGGAAGAATATGTCCCGGCAGCCTTCAAACTAGAAGCGACGACCGATAAGGAGGAATACATTAATGGTGACACCTTCAGTATCGATGTGCAGGCAGATTACTACTTTGGGGTGCCGCTTGATGAGGGTACGGTATCCTACGCAGTGACTGCTCAGGATTTCTATTTTGATCGCTACACCGACGAGTACTTCAACTTTGGTGGCGGTTGGTACAACTGTTATTCGTGTGGCTATGGTGATAATTTCTTATTCCGGGGAGAAACTTTACTCGATACAACGGGTCGCGCAACCATTGAGCGCACCTTTAATTTTGATGACTACTTTGATGAATCGATCGATGAAGGGAGTAAGTTGGTGACGGTTTCAATCACAGCCAAAGATGTGAACGGTCGCTCGGTTTCGATGCAGAAGTCATTCATTGTCCATAAGGGTGACTTTTATCTGGGTGTAAAAACGGATGAGTATTTCACTGGGGTCAACTCACCTAACACATTACGTATTAAAACGGTGGATACGCAGGGCAATTCGCTCGCCATCGGAGGTATTGAGAGGGTGGTATATAAGGTTGACTGGGAGACGTTCAAACGGCAAGAAGTCGATGGTGGATTTTACTACCGGTCAGAGAAAAAGTTGACCGAGGTTAGTCGTGAGCGGGTAAAGACGGATTCAGATGGCAACTGGAGTGGACCGCTCTCAATGACTACGGAAGGACAATACGAAGTACATGTGACGGCCACTGATGCTCGCGGTAATAACCTCAAAGCAGTTACGAACCTGTATATTTATGGATCCGGTTCGGTGACGGTGCCGCCGAATAATAACTACGAACTCGATGTGGAGGTAGAGAAGACTGATGTAGAGGTGGGTGAGGAGACGTCGCTTCTCATTAAGTCTCCGTATCCGCGAGCCAAAGCGCTCATAACGGTTGAGCGCGGGACGGTTTACGAGTATTGGGTCGTTGATGTGGTGGGCGGACTATACTCCCATACGTTCCCGGTGCTTAGTTCGTATACGCCCAATGTCTACGTATCGGTGCTCCTGTTGTCCTCGAATCCTGAAGTGAAATATGGAAATGTCTATTACAACGTAGGAACAAAAGAAAAAGCCTTGTCGGTAGACGTAACGGCCAATAAAACCCACTACTTACCAGGAGAAGCGGTAACGCTGACGGTAAAAACCAAGAATCATCTCGGACAAGGAATTCCGGCCGAGGTTTCGATTGCAGTAGCTGACCTCTCCGTGCTGGCACTGAAGGGTAACCCCAAGAAGAACCCACTGGTGTTCTTCTACAACGGCTTCCCGCTTGCGGTGAGTACCGCTAGGAATGTAAAGAACATCCTACGTGAGGTTGATGGCCCGCTCGGTACCAAGGGTGGTGGTGGCGCAGAGCCAGATGACCTGGCTAAGAAGAAGCGTG
>JACCDR010618948.1_pt1 | contig 18408 bp, 15 predicted proteins | sample 7446431 | NCBI WGS metagenome assembly JACCDR01 (sample SAMN15323443, study PRJNA562643) | freshwater metagenome | isolation source: river surface water | place: USA:Blue River Watershed | collected 2017-08-17
CACAAAGCTTGGCCATCAGCGTGGAAAACAAAGACAAGGGCCCACGCGATGGCAAGCCGCGCCAACCTCTGCTGTTCACAGGCTGGCTGGTGCAAAAAGCGATTTAACTCACAGCGCTTGGGTTGATGGAGCCAGCCTCTGACCACCTCACCTGCAGCGAGCCTGCAGCGCCGCATCGCCCACCTCGACATGGCCGCGTTTTACGCCTCGGTCGAGTTGCTGCGCTATCCGCAGCTCAAGGGCTTGCCCGTGGTGATTGGCGGGGGCCGGCGCAAGGTGGATGACATGCTGGGCCGCCTGCGTGCCGAGCACCCAGACTACGACTGGTCTGAAGACAAGCTGCACGAAATTCCGCTGGACTTTTTTCCGCGCATCTCGGGCTACACGGGGCGCGGCGTCATCACCACCGCCACGTATGCAGCGCGGCAGTTTGGCGTGGGCTCGGCCATGGGCGTGATGAAAGCGGCCAAGCTCTGCCCCGATGCTTTTATGCTGCCCGTGGACTTTGACCAATACCGCCATTACTCGCAGCGCTTCAAAACCATCATCACCGACATTGCGCCCGTGATGGAAAACCGTGGCGTGGACGAGGTGTACATCGACTTCACGCATGTGCCCGGCGGCCAGCGCGAGGGCGGGCGCGTATTGGCGCGCCTCATCCAAAAAGCGATCTTTGACGACACGGGCCTCACCTGTTCGGTGGGCGTCGCGCCCAACAAACTGTTGGCCAAAATGGCGAGCGAGTTCAACAAGCCCAACGGCATTTCCATCGTACAGCCCGAGGATTTGCAACGCTTGATCTGGCCCCTGCCCTGCCGCAAGATCAACGGCATTGGCCCCAAGGCCGAGGCCAAGCTAGCCGCGCAAGGCATTCACACCATTGGCGAGTTGGCCCAGCGTGACCGCGTGTGGCTGATGCAGCACTTTGGCAAAAGCTACGGCGCGTGGCTGCATGACGCCGCCCACGGCAAAGACGACCGCCCTGTGGAAACCGAAAGCGAACCCGTGAGCCTGAGCCGCGAAACCACGTTTGAGCGCGACTTGCACGCCGTGGCAGACCGCGAAGAGCTAGGCCGCATCTTCACCCGTCTGTGCGAGCAAGTGGCGAGTGACCTCAAGCGCAAAGGCTATGTGGGCAAAACCATTGGCATCAAGCTGCGCTATGACAACTTTCAGAGTGTCACACGTGACCAGACTGGCGCTCAACGCACCCAAGACGCACAAGCCATTCGCCAAACTGCAGGCCAGTGCCTCAAGCGTGTGGACCTCACGCGCCGCCTGCGTTTGCTGGGCGTGCGCGTGGGCTCGTTGATGAAGCTCGACGCGTGGCAAGCATTGGGGCAGCAAGCCCAAGAAGCCAGTCAACACCCCTATACCGAGTCACTGTTTGGGGATGACTGAGGCCTCACATCAGACACGCTCCAACTCAGTCAAAATAGCAAAACCACCAAAATTAGGTTTTGCCAAATGTCAGTTTTCAAATCTCATCTTCTCGGCTGTGTCGCCAGTGCCATGCTCGTCGTGAGCACCGCCCATGCAGCCTGCTTGGGCGAGCAAAACACGACCAAGACTTACAGCTTTGAAGTGGTTCCCCAACTCACCGCCGCCAAGATTTACAGCACTTGGTCGCCTGTGCTGCAGCGTGTGGGGCAAGACGCGGGCATGTGTTTTGAGCTGCGTGTGTCGCCCACCATCCCCGAGTTTGAACAAAAGTTTCTTAAGGGCGAGCCTTTGTTTGTGTTCATGAACCCCTACCACGCGGTGCTCGCCCACCAAAAACAAAAATACCAACCCTTGCTGGCCGATAGCGAAGACTTGCTCACTGGCATCTTGGCGGTGCGTGCGGACAGCCCCATCAAAAGCGTGGACGAGCTCAAGGGCAAGCCCGTGTCCTTTCCTGCGCCCAACGCCTTTGCAGCGTCGCTGCTGATCCGTGCTGAGTTGGCGAAAAAGAAAATCGACATCCAACCCGTGTTTGTGAAAACCCACAGCAATGTGTATCGCTCCGTCATCAGCAAGGACGCCGTCGCTGGCGGTGGCGTGAACAACACGCTCAACCACGAAGCGCCCGAAGTGCAACAACAGTTGCGCGTGTTGTACGAAACGCCGGCCTACACACCGCACCCGATTGCCACCCACCCCTCTGTACCTGCCGCGGTGCGTGAGCGCTTTTTAAAGGCCATGACCAAACTCACCCAAGACGAAGAAGGGCGCAAGCTGCTTGATGGCATCAACCTCAGCAAGCCCCAAGCGGTGAGCTACGCCAAGCACTACAAGCCCTTGGAGTCGCTGCAGTTGGAGAAGTTTTTGATCCTCACAGGACAGTGACATGCTGCACCGCCTGAGCGCCGCCGAGTGGAAAAGCATCAAGCCTGCCTTGCTGATTGGGCTGGCCCTGGCCTTACTGCAAATTGGCTCAGGCGTGGCGGCGTACTACCAGTCGAAGAACCTGCTTTGGGAAAGTAAATACCAAACCGCACAAAACCTCTCCACGGGCTTGGTGGTGGCGGTGGCAGACCAAATGGTGGTGAAAGACTATGCCTCGGTCGAGTCACGCATTGTGCAAACCATGTCCAACGTCGAGGTGGCCTCGGTCATGTTGACCGACATGTCGGGGCGCGTGCTGTCAGCCCTCAAGCGCGACCCTGGCCAAAAACCACGTTTGTTGTTTGACCCGTATTGGATACCCACACCAGACAGCCACGAAGAAGTCATTCAGTCTCGCGATGATGCCTACATTACCACTTGGGCCAAGGTCAACTTAGGGTCTGACTTGGGCTGGGTCAAGCTGCAAACCTACAACCAACTTGACAGCGCCGACTTGACCAGCTTGCGGCAACAAACGTTTTGGCTGTCTGTGCTGTCCGTGGTTTCTGGCATCGTGATTTTGGGCGTGTTCTTGTGGCGGGCTTATTTCACGGTGGTCAAACGTGAACACATGTTTGAGGCCAAGTTAGACGAAGCCACCAAACGTTTGGTGCAGTCTGAAAAGCTGGCGTCTCTGGGCGAGCTGGCCGCAGGCGTGGCCCACGAAATCAACAACCCCGTGGGCTATGTTTCATCTAACCTCACCAGCCTGCAAAAATATTTGGCTGCTTACGAGAAAGTGCTGGATGCACCAGAAGCCAACACCGACGAGATGCTGGCGGTGAAGAAAAAACACAACTACGCGTTCATCCGTGAAGACTTGCAAAACTTGGTGAAAGAAACACAAGAGGGCGTGGGCCGCGTCAAGGCGATCATCCAAGACCTCAAAGACTACGCCCGCACCAACGTGGCCTCGCATTACGTGGCCTCTGACCTTCACATCGGCCTCAAGTCCACCCTCAACATTGCACGCAACCAACTGAAAAACCGCGCCGATGTGCGCCTGAGCCTGGGCAACTTACCTCTGGTGGAGTGCACGCCCTCGCAAATCGACCAAGTGTTTTTGAACCTCATCGTCAACGCTGCGCAAGCCATGCCCGAAGGCAAGATGGGTTTGATTGACATTCGCACCGATTGCAATGAACGCGAGGTCTGGATTGAGGTGCAAGACAACGGGCCAGGCATTGCACCTGAAATTTTGAAAAAAATCTTCGATCCGTTTTTCACCACCAAAGACCCTGGTACAGGCACGGGGCTTGGGCTTTCGGTGTCGCAAAACATCATCCAACAACACGGTGGCAAGCTGGAAGTGAGCAGCGCCGTGGGTGTGGGCACCACGTTCACAATCACCCTTCCTATCAAACGCCCAGTCAAACACCCTGTAGCCAAAGGATCAGCATGACCGAGAGCAACGAATCATTCGATGCCAGCCAATACAAAGTGCTGTGCGTGGACGATGAGCCCAACATCTTGTCGGCACTGCGCCGCATGTTGTCGCTCGAAGGCTTTGAGGTGTTCACCGCAGAAAGTGGCGCACAAGCCCTTGAGCTGCTGGCCAAACAACCGGTGAACGTGATCATCTCTGACATGCAAATGCCTGGCATGAATGGCAAAGAGTTGCTCGAAAAAGTCCGCAGCCAATGGCCACAAACCATGCGATTGATGCTCACCGGCGCATCCGACGTGTCGGGTGCGATTGACGCTATCAACCAAGGGGCCATCTACCGCTACACAGCCAAACCCTGGAACGACGAAGAATTTTTAGGCACCATCAAATCTGCCATTGCGTTTGGCACATTGGCCAACGAGCATGAACGGCTAGAAGCGCTGACCGAAGCACAAAAAGAGTCGCTCAATGAAATGGTGGACACGCTGGAGTCGCGCGTGCAAGAGCGCACCCAAGATTTACGCGCCGCGTATGTAGCCTCGATCAAAGCGTTCTCTAATTTGCTGGAGCTGCGCCGTGCTGATTTGCTGCCGCACTCACGCCGTGTGGCCACGCTGTCCATGAAGATGGCCAAGCTGGCGGGCCTAAGTGATGACGAATGTCAGTCGGTGTACATCGCAGGCTTGCTGCATGACATCGGCAAGATTGGCCTGAGCGACCGCGTGCTCAACACCAAGTTCATTGAACTGCCGCTGGCTGATGCCAAGGTCTATCGCACCCACACCACCATGGGTGAGCAAACGCTCAACACCTTGGATGACATGCAAGGTGTATCCGCCATCATTCGCTCGCACCACGAATACTTCAACGGCACGGGCTTTCCAGATGGTTTGTCGGGCAACGACATTCCAATTGGTGCGCGCATTGTGGCGATTGTGGAAGCCTACGAAGAGTTGCAATCGGGCGATTACGCCAAAAACGAAAGCAGCCCTGCCGATGCCGTGCGCGTGATTTTGAGCAACAAGGGCACGCTGTTTTGCCCTGAGATGACCGATGCGTTTGTGAAAGCGCTACGCAGCTGATCACTGCCGCGCTGTGCGCACATTGGCCGGCATGGCTTGTGGATGGCTGGTTCGCCAAGGGTTGATGTCCAAGCCCCCGCGACGCGTGTAACGCGCATACACCTCTAAGCGCAGCGGTTTGCACTGGCGCGTGATGTCCATGAAGATGCGCTCCACACATTGCTCATGAAACTCGTTGTGGTTTCTAAAGCTCACGATGTAGCGCAGCAAACCCGCTTGGTCAATTTGCGGACCGGTGTAGCTGATGCGCACGCTGCCCCAATCGGGCTGGCCCGTGACCAAGCAATTGCTTTTGAGCAAATTGCTGGTGAGGGTTTCGCTCAAAGGCGCTTCGTTGAAATTAGCAGTCAACAGCGAAGGGTTGGGTTGGTACTCGTCGCACTCCAAGTCCAAGCGGTCGAGGCTCAGGCCATCTAACTCATGCACAGGCTCACGGTCAAAGTTATCAGGCAAGACCAACTGCACACCGACACTGGCTTGGACAGGTTGCCCGTGCCAGATGGCCGCGCTCAAGTCTTGGCGCAAGCGGTTTTGCAACTCCACCACATCGTCAATGCGCGTGTTGTTGAAGCTGTTCAAGTAGAGCTTGAACGATTTGCTCTCAATGATGTGGGTCGATTCAGCAGGCACGGTGATGCGTGCCAAAGCCACCTGCGGTTTGCCTTTGGCGTTGAGCCAGCTCAGCTCATACGCTGTCCACAAATCAGCACCAAAAAATGGTGGCTGAGTGGGCACGCCAATTTCGTCGCGCTTGGTTTGACGAGGGATAGGAAACAACAACGACGCGTCGTAGTGGTCGACATAGGCCGAGGTCTTGCCCAGCTGCGATTTTTCAGGGGTATTCATAGGACTCTTAGAGTTTGCGTCGAAACACTTTGCGGTCTGGCTCTGAGGCTGCAGCATCAAAGGCATAGCCTTCGAGGTCAAAGCCTTCGAGATCTTTGGGCGTTTTGGCTTGAGTGGTGATGGCGTATCGAGCCATCAAGCCACGGGCGCGCTTGGCGTTAAAGCTGATGACTTTGTATTTGCCGCCCTTGTAGTCTTCAAACACACACTCGACCACGCGGGCCTTGAGCGTTTTGCGGTCCACCGCTTTGAAATACTCTTGCGAGGCGAGGTTGATGAGGATGGGCTCTTTCTCGTCCTGCAGTCGCTCGTTCAAATAGGCCGCAATGTCAGCGCCCCAAAACTTGTAAAGGTTGTTGCCCTTGGCGTTGGCCAGCGAGGTGCCCATTTCCAAACGGTAGGGCTGCATGAGGTCTAAGGGGCGCAGCACGCCATAGAGGCCACTCAAAATGGCCACATGGTTTTGCGCCCAGTCGAGTTGTTTGGGCTTGAGCGTTTTGGCGTCTAAGCCTTCGTACACATCGCCGTTGAAGGCGAGCACGGCAGGCTTGGCGTTTTTGGTGGTGAACTTGGGCGACCATGCTTGGTAGCGCGCGACGTTCAGCGCAGCCAAGGCGTCGCTCAAACTCATCAAGCTGGCAATGTCGTGCGGTGTTTTGTCTTTCAGCACAGCCATCAACTCGGCCGACTGTTTGACAAACATGGGCTGTGTATGCGGCACATCACCTGCTGGGGTGTCGTAGTCAAGGGCTTTGGCGGGGGAAAGTACAAACAACATGGCACAAAAAAGGCTTCACAAGGAAGCCTGAATTATGAATGGCTGCATCGACCTCAGCGTGGCGTCTTTTGAATGTCCACACGGTGAAAGCTCAATCGTCCCACCGGGCTGATTTCAAAGCCCTGCACCTCACGCCGCACGGCCTTGAACTGCACCGTATTAGAAATACTCAACCACGGGGCCTGTGCTTTTGCGATGGCTTGCGCTTGCTGATACAAACGGCTGCGCTCTTGTATGTCTGATGTGCGTTTGGCTTGCTTGACCAGATCATCGTAACGTGCATCGCAAAAACGAGACACATTAAAACCATTCTTGGCAGAGCAGCCCAAGAGCGTGTTTAAAAAATTATCTGGATCACCGTTGTCGCCCACCCAACCAAACAAACCCATGTGATGTTCGCCCGCTTTCATGCCACGCACATAGTCTGTCCACTCTGGACTTTTGATCTCGACTTTGACACCAACTTCTGCCAAGTCATCTTGAATCAGTTTGCCAACTGCAATCGCATCAGGCATGTAAGGCCGCTGCACAGGCATGGCCCATAACTCAGTGCTAAACCCCTGCGGATAGCCAGCTTCAGCCAGTAATTTCGCTGCTTGCTCAGGGTTGTATGCATCGTCATCCACATCGCGGTTGTAACCCCATTGAATCGGTGGAATGGGATTGATGGCAGGTACTGCCGTGTGTTGATAAACCGCACGCAGGATTTTTCGCTTGTTGATGGCCATATTCAAAGCACGCCGAACGCGCACATCGTCAAACGGTTTTTTACTCATGTTGTAAGCCAAGTAGCCCACATTCAAACCGGTCTGGCTTAGCACTTTGACTTCCTCGTTTTGTCGCATGCTCGGGATATCCATAGGGTTGGGATGCCCAAGAACATGGCATTGCCCAGACTGCAACTTGACCCAACGTCGCGCTGGGTCTGTGTCAATCGTGAAAACCAAACGATCTACCTTGGCTCGACCGCCCCAATGCTGATCGAAAGCTTTAAAAACAATCGATTCATTTTTTTTGTAAGACTGCCACTGAAATGGCCCTGTTCCCAAGGGGTGCTGGTCAAACAGATGAGGTTTACCAGCCTTGAGTAAAGCGGCCCCGTATTGCGCCGATTGAATGCCTGCCCAAGACATTGCCAAGTTGGCAACAAAAGGCGCCACTGGCTCATGGAGTGTGAATTTGATGGTGTAGTCATCCACTTTTTGAATGCGCTTGATCTGCTCCCCCATCGCCATGTCGTTGAAGTAGGGATGGTCGCTGTGCGTGATGTGAAAGTAAGGGTGATCTGACTTCCAAGAGCGCTCCAATGTGAACAACACATCATCCGCATTGAAATCGCGCGAAGGTTTAAACAAGGCATTGGCTTGCCATTTCACACCGCGACGCAAAAAGAAGGTGTATTCCAAACCGTCGCTTGACACGTCCCAACGTGTGGCCAAAGCAGGCTTGAGGTGCGTGGTACCTGCCTCAAACGTCACCAAGGTGTCGAAAATTTGCTGCGTCACATCAAACGAGGTGGCCGAGTAGTTGATGCTGGGTGAAAAAAACTCTGGACTGCCTTCAGCGCAGTAAACCAAGTCTTTCGTGGCAGCAACAGCACTGGAAACGCACAAGAACGCGAAGACAACTTTAAAAATAGAGCTCATAGTGATTCAATCCGATCAACTCGAAGAAATTTAATGAATTAATTTTTACTCATATTTATCCAATCAACGTATGGGCCACATCAGGATTTACCTAGCCCACACCTAGGTAAAATGGCCTATCCCCGCGAACAGCGTCCAACGGCTGCCCTGTGCTGCCGTTTTTCTTTTGTCTAAAGCCTCCACATGAGCAACACACCCGCCCAACCTGGCCTTGAAAGCCTGTCTAAGTCGTTCGAACCCGCTGCCCTAGAAGCCCATTGGGGCCCCGAGTGGGAAAAGCGTGGCTATGGCGTGGCTGGCTACCGTGGCACATCAGCGCCCAACCCCGAGGCCAGCGCTGCAGGTAAAAACTTTGCCATCCAGCTGCCCCCGCCCAACGTGACCGGCACACTGCACATGGGGCATGCGTTCAACCAAACCATCATGGACTCGCTCACGCGCTACCACCGCATGAGCGGCTTCAACACCGCCTGGATTCCCGGCACCGACCACGCGGGCATTGCCACGCAAATCGTGGTGGAACGCCAGCTGCAGGGCCAGGGCATCAGCCGCCACGACATGGGCCCCACACCCGCCGAGGCCCGCAAGAACTTCGTGAGCAAGGTCTGGGAGTGGAAAGAGCAATCGGGCAGCACCATCACCCAACAAATGCGCCGCATGGGCGACAGCGTGGACTGGAGCCGCGAGTACTTCACCATGGACGACAAGCTCTCCAAGGTGGTGACCGAGACCTTTGTGAAGCTCTACGAGCAAGGCCTGATTTACCGCGGCAAGCGCCTGGTGAACTGGGACCCGGTGCTGATGAGCGCGGTGTCTGACCTCGAAGTCGAGAGCGAGGAAGAAGACGGCTCGATGTGGCACATCCGCTATGACTTGACCGATGGGTCCGGCAGCCTGACCGTGGCCACCACCCGCCCCGAAACCCTGCTGGGCGATGTGGCCGTGATGGTCCACCCCGAAGACGAGCGCTACAAGCACTTGATTGGCAAACAAGTGAGCCTGCCGCTGTGCGGCCGCACCATCCCCGTGATTGCCGACGAGTATGTGGACAAGGACTTCGGCACGGGTGTGGTCAAGGTCACGCCCGCCCACGACACCAACGACTACGCAGTGGGCCAGCGCCACAAACTGGACATGATCTGTGTGCTCAACCTCGACGCCTCCGTCAACGACAACGCACCTGAGAAGTACCGTGGCCTCGACCGCTTCGTGGCCCGCAAGGCCGTGGTGGCCGATCTGGAAGCCACAGGCCAGTTGGTCGAAGTGAAGAAACACAAACTTATGGTTCCGCGTTGCGCCCGCACCGGCCAGGTGATCGAGCCCATGCTGACCGACCAGTGGTTTGTGGCGATGAACCAAGTGGGCAAAGACGATACCACCGGCAAGAGCATCGCGCAAAAAGCCATCGACGCCGTGCAAAGCGGTCAGGTGAGCTTTGTGCCCGAGAACTGGGTGAACACCTACAACCAGTGGATGAACAACATCCAAGACTGGTGCATCTCGCGCCAGCTGTGGTGGGGTCACCAAATCCCAGCTTGGTATGACGAAGATGGCAACGTGTATGTGGCGCGTGACGAAGCTGAAGCACAGGCCAAGGCGGGGGCCGGCAAAACCTTGAAGCGCGACGAAGACGTACTCGACACCTGGTACTCCAGCGCATTGGTGCCCTTCTCTACGCTGGGCTGGCAGGCTACTGCCGCGAACGCGGGGGGCGCAGACAGTCTTGCTCCTCTTCGCGATGCTCAGAATGTCGCTGCGCCTGCCCACGCCCCCCACGCTCACGGCAGCAGCCATGGTGCGACCAGCGATTACGACTTGTATTTGCCATCTTCTGTGCTGGTCACCGGCTACGACATCATCTTCTTCTGGGTCGCCCGCATGATCATGATGACCACGCACTTCACCGGTCGTGTGCCGTTCAAACATGTCTACATACACGGCCTGGTGCTCGACGCCCAAGGCAAGAAGATGAGCAAGTCCGAGGGCAATGTGCTCGACCCGGTCGACCTGATCGACGGCATCACGCTCGAACCCCTGCTCGAAAAACGCACCCAAGGTCTGCGCAAACCCGAGACCGCACCCAAGGTGCGCAAGCAAACTGAAAAAGAATTCCCTGAGGGCATCCCCGCCTACGGTGCAGACGCGCTGCGCTTCACGTTCGCAGCACTGGCCACGCTGGGCCGCAGCATCAACTTTGACAGCAAGCGCTGCGAGGGCTACCGCAACTTCTGCAACAAACTGTGGAACGCCACCCGCTTTGTGCTGATGAACTGCGAAGGCCAAGACTGCGGCCTCAAAGAGCATGGTGCGGCCGAGTGCTTGCCCGGTGGCTACCTCACCTTTAGCCAAGCCGATCGCTGGATTGTTTCTAAGCTGCAACGCGTAGAGGCCGACGTGGCCAAAGGCTTTGCCGAGTACCGCCTCGACAACGTGGCCAACACGATTTATGACTTCGTGTGGAACGAGTTCTGCGATTGGTATTTGGAAATTGCCAAGGTGCAAATCAATGTGGGCGACGACTCACAAAAACGTGCGACGCGTCGCACCTTAATCCGCACACTCGAAACCATTCTGCGTTTGTCTCACCCCATCACCCCGTTCATCACCGAAGAGCTGTGGCAAACCGTGGCGGTAGTGGCGGGTCGCAAAGCGGCTGACGACGCTGCTGCATCCATCAGCATTGCGGCTTACCCCGTGAGCCAACCTGAACGCATCGACGAGCAAGCTGAGGCCTATGTGGCCCGCGTGAAATCGCTGGTCGATGCCTGCCGTAACTTGCGCGGTGAGATGGGCGTGTCGCCTGCCACGCGCATGCCTTTGTTTGCGCTGGCTGGCAGTGCCGAAGAGCACGTGTTCATGCAAGGCGTGGCACCTGTGTTGCAAGCCTTGGCTAAGCTCAGCGAAGTCAAGGTGTTTGACGACGAAGCGGCTTGGTCTGCAGCGGCGCAAGCTGCGCCTGTGGCCGTGATTGGCGAGTTGCGTGTGTGCTTATTCATCGAGGTGGACGTGGCCGCCGAGAAGATTCGCTTGGGCAAAGAAGTCGAGCGTTTGCAAAACGAAATTGAAAAAGCAGGCTCCAAGCTAAAGAACGAAGCGTTTGTGGCCAAAGCCCCACCTGCGGTGATTGAAGAAGCCAAAAAGCGCGTGGCTGACTTCACCGCGACGTTGACCAAGGTGCAAGAGCAGCTTGTCAAACTCGGGAAATAAAGCCTGAGTAAACTTGCCAAAATAATTAAATTCACATCCATGACCAAAGCTCTCACCAAAGCCGTGTTCCCTGTCGCAGGCATGGGCACACGCTTCTTGCCCGCCACCAAAGCCAGCCCCAAAGAAATGCTGACCGTGGTGGACAAGCCGCTCATCCAATACGCGGTGGAAGAGGCTTATGAGGCCGGCATTCGTGAAATGATCTTCGTCACAGGCCGAAGCAAGCGCGCCATCGAAGACCACTTCGACATGGCCTACGAATTGGAAACTGAGCTCGAAGCTGCAGGCAAAGATGCCTTGCTCAACATCGTGCGCAGCGTGCAGCCCGAAGACATGCAATGTGTTTACGTGCGTCAGGCACGCGCACTGGGTTTGGGACACGCCGTGTTGTGCGCCGAGCACTTGGTGGGTGACGAACCCTTCGCCGTCTTGTTGGCCGACGATTTGATGCGCGGCAAAGCAGGTGGCCCGGGTGTGTTGAAGCAAATGGCCGATGTGTATGCACGCACACAGTCATCCGTATTGGCCGTGCAAGAAGTGCCCTTGGAGCATGTCCATCGCTATGGTGTGGTAGCAGGCAAAGACATCGGTAATGGCTTAGTCGACATTCAGCAAATGGTGGAAAAACCCAAAGCCGAAGTGGCGCCCTCACGCACCACGGTGGCTGGTCGCTACATCTTGACCCCTGCGGTGTTCGAGCGCATTCGCGCAGGCGGGCGTGGCGTGCAAGGTGAGATTCAACTTACAGACGGTATTGCTGGCTTGTTGGCCACCGAAAAAGTGTTGGCCTATGCCTACGAAGGCAAGCGCTACGACTGCGGCAGCAAAGCGGGCTTTTTGCAAGCCAGCGTCGAGCTGGCCTTAGAGCACGCCGAAGTGGGCGCCGAGTTCCGCGATTACTTGAAGCAACTCAACGTCGCTTAATTTTTAACGCCGCTTCAAGATATGAACAAAGTCGCTGCCCTCGGTGGTCTGCGACAACAGTTCGTTGCCAGTTTGCTTGGCAAAGGCTGCGAAGTCTCGCACTGAGCCCGTGTCGGTAGACACCACCTTCAGCACTTGCCCACTGGTCATTCCCGCCAATGCTTTTTTGGCTTTGAGAATCGGCAGCGGGCAATTCAGCCCGCGTGTGTCAATTTCTACATCGAAGTTCATGCGGGAAACACTCCTGTCGACAAGTAGCGGTCACCTCGGTCGCACACGATAAAGGCGATCGTGGCGTCGTCGACCTGCTGCGCAATTTGCATGGCCACCCAGCAAGCACCCGCTGCCGAGATACCCGCAAAAATGCCCTCTTCGCGGGCCAAGCGGCGGCACATGTCTTCGGCATCGTCTTGGCTCACGTAGACCAACTCATCCACGTTGCTGGCATCGTAAATTTTGGGCAAATACTCTTGCGGCCATTTGCGAATGCCAGGAATGCGCGAGCCTTCTGAGGGCTGCGCACCGACGATGCGAATGGCAGGGTTCTTCTCTTTCAAAAAGCGCGACACACCCGTGATGGTGCCCGTCGTGCCCATGGCGCTCACGAAATGCGTGATGCGGCCCTGCGTTTGTTCCCACAGCTCAGGGCCTGTGGTTTCGTAGTGAATGCGCGGGTTGTCTTCGTTGGCAAACTGGTCGAGCATGCGACCTTTGCCTTCTTTTTGCATGCGTTCAGCCAAGTCGCGGGCGTATTCCATACCGCCGCTCTTAGGCGTCAAGATCAGCTCTGCGCCAAACGCCTTCATGGTTTGCGCGCGTTCAATCGACAAGTCCTCGGGCATGATGAGCACCATGCGATAGCCTTTGATGGCAGCAGCCATGGCCAATGCAATGCCGGTGTTGCCTGAGGTGGCCTCAATCAAGGTGTCGCCTGGCTTGATATCGCCGCGCTCTTGCGCACGTTGAATCATCGACAAGGCGGGGCGGTCTTTCACAGAACCCGCTGGGTTATTGCCTTCGAGCTTGCCCAAAACAATGTTGCCGCGCTTGGCGTTGTCTGCCACGCCGATGCGCTGTAAAGCGACCAAGGGCGTCTTGCCAATGGCGTCTTCAATCGTCAAATAATGTGGTGTATTTCCCATAACCGTCACTATGCCACAGACCGTTGTACAGGGCTGAAAGAAAGCTTGCAGCATTGGCATTAGGATTGCCAATCCAAGGGTTATCCAAGCCCTTGTTTTCATCAAATTCTGGTTTCCATGCTCAAACTCTCCAAACACCGTTGGCTCGCTTGGCTCATTTGGGCTCTGGCATGGGGCTTGATGTTTACGTTGGACGAAACCATCAGCCTGGGCAATATGGCGCTCTTGCTGGTGTTGGCCAGCGCGGTGGCGGCGCTGTGGTCAAGTGCATGGACTTCGCTGCTGAGCAGCGTGCTGTCGGTGGTGCTGTTCAACGTGCTGTTTGTGCCACCCAAGTTCACCTTCCATGTGCTTTTTTTGCACGACTATTTTTTGCTCATCACCATGCTGGGCGTGAGTGTGGTGGTCAGCTCACTCATGTGGCGCTTGCGACGCGCTGCCGAGCTGGAGCACTTACACGCCACGCAGTCTGAACAACTGCGCACCTTGAGCGAACAGCTGCGCGAAAACCAAGACTTAAACACCCACGCAAAGCTGCTAGAAGATTTAATGGCGACGTGGGGCTACCCCAACGCCCGGTTGTTGTGGGACACCCCGCCCACTGAGACAGCGATGCTGAGCGTACGCGGCAAAGCTCAGCACTTTGGTGTGGTGCAACTGGGTGCGCCGCACCAACCTCTTGACCCGCTTGAACCCGAAGCCCACCAAGCGCACTTGCAAGCCCTGTGCGATTTGCTCGGTCTGGAGCTAGAGCGCCAACAAGCCATTCGCAGCGCCAAAGCAGCCAACGAAGAAGCGCAAAGCCAAAAGCTGCGCAACACCTTGCTCACTGCTATTGCGCACGATTACCGCACACCCTTGGCCAATTTGATGGGCGCGGCATCCGTCATTCACGACCAAGGTTCACGTTTATCGCCCTCACGCGTGGGCGAGCTGTCGCACACCATCTTGGATGAGGCGCAGCAACTCAACCGCATGACCAACAACACCTTACAGCTAGCGCGTCTGGATGCATCGGCCTTGGATGTGCGCAAAGACTGGGAGTCTTTGCAAGAGCTGGTGGGCAGCGTTGTTCATAAATCCAAGCAGCGTTTTTTGGATGCGCACTTTCACATCGACATGTCGCCGCACTTGCCTTTGTTGCATTGCGATGCCATTTTGGTGGTCCAGCTCTTGGAGAACTTGATTGAAAACGCTGTCAAGCACAGCCCTGAGGCCGCACGCATTGACATCCAAGTCACACAAACTTTGCCCGACCAAGTGCGCGTGTGCGTGCGCGACCAAGGCCCAGGCATTCCAAACGCGTGGAAAGAGCGCGTGTTTGATGCCTTTGCGCGTGTTGACACACCGACCATGCCGTTTGAGTCGCACGGCGACCACACCACGCGCCGAGGCGTGGGCTTAGGCCTGGCCGTGTGCCGGGCCATCGCCCGTGTGCACGACGCCAAGATTTGGATTGAAGACGCGCCTCTAGGCGGCACAATGGTGTACGTAGCGTTTCCTGTGCGCCATCAACCCGAAGTGATGTTGGGAGACACCGCATGAGCCTGAACGTCTTGTTAGTCGAAGACGACCGCGAGTTGCGCCAAACCTTGCAAGGCGCTTTGCAAGTGGAGGGCTACAACGTGACCGTCAGCGCCAGCCTCGCCGATGCCACAGCGGTGCTGCGTCACCACAACCAAAACGTGCCCGCCGAAGCATTTGATATTTTGATTCTGGACCTCGGCCTGCCCGATGGCGATGGCAGCACCTTGCTGCATTGGGCGCGTCAGCACTATGCCTTGCCTATCCTCATCATTTCGGCGCGGCATGACGAATGGAACAAAGTGGGCTTGCTCGATGCAGGCGCAGACGACTATTTGGTCAAACCCTTCAGCATCAGCGAATTGTTAGCCCGCATCCGTGTGGCCCTGCGCCACAGGGGCACAACGGCAGTTGCACCCATCACGCATTACAAAGATGCCGATATCGAAATCGATCTGCCACGCCACGAAGTTCTGATGCAAGGCCAAGCGGTCAAGCTCACGCCCACCGAGTTCAAGCTACTGGCCCGATTGGTGCGCAGCACAGGCCAAGTGGTGACGCACCGCCAGCTGCTGCTTGATGTGTGGGGCGATGAATTTGTGGAGCACACGCACTACCTGCGCGTTTATATGGCCCAGCTACGCAACAAGCTAGAAGACAACCCAACTGAGCCCAAAAGACTACTGACTGAGCCAGGCGTTGGCTACCGTTTACGCGAAAGTATGTGATTTGATCTTTATGCGTTCTTGATGTGCTTTCTGACAGGATGAAGCCAATTTTTTCAGCAGAAAGTTGGCATGTCGCAACCGACACGTTTAGAGCAAATTTTGATTGTGGGCTTAGGCCCCGCCACAGACAGCTTGGTACAGGCCTTCAACGCCAAAGGCTTGAATACCCGGGCCATCGCCGAGTCAGGTGATTGGTCGTCACTCAGCAAAGACACGATCAAGGCCGTGGTCGTGTGCAAACCCGCCACCACCCAACAAGCCATTGCCATCACCCAACGTTTGAGCCATCTCGGACTCGGGCCCATTTGGACCGTGCTGAATGTGTCAGACACCTCCGAGGTGCAAACCCATGGCAGCTACCACATCCCTGTGCTGGTCAACGAGGTAGCCGATGCGCTCAGTGCACCTCAGCGCCTGAATGCCCAGCAATCTTTGGCGCGGGTGTACGCACCCAGCGCGTTGGTGGGCCACACCTTGGACACGCATTACTTGCAAACCAACCAAGGCGTGGCATTGCTGGGCTTGCAACGTGCAGGCCTTGACTGCTTGCCCGTCAAAGACGGTACAGCCATCGAGTGGGGGGACTGCTACGTGGTCGCAGGCTCACCACAACACATCGCCTCTTTGTCTCACACGCCCTTGCGCTTGGTCGCAGGGGCTGCTTCTTGGTAACTGAAGAACTTCATGCAATCACACAAATCTTCCTTGTTGGCGCTCTCGGTGGGCGCAGTCGGCGTCGTGTACGGCGACATTGGTACCAGCGTGCTCTACGCCATGAAAGAGGTGTTTGGCTCCGGCCATGTGCCTTTCACGCCGACCAACGTGTATGGCATTTTGTCCATCTTCTTTTGGACGCTGACAGTCATCATTTCTTTGAAATACGTGACCCTGATCTTGCGCGCTGACAACCACGGCGAAGGCGGCTTGGTGGCCATGCTGGCCTTGGCGTCAAGCGCAGTCAAAGACAAGCCACGCCTGCACCGCGCTATGTTGGTGGTGGGCATTTTTGGCACCTGTTTGTTTTATGGCGATGGCGTGATCACGCCAGCCATTTCGGTGCTTTCGGCGGCCGAGGGCTTAGAAGTAATTTCGCCCGACTTCAAACGCTTTGTCATGCCCATGACCCTGGTCATTTTGTTTGGCCTGTTTGCCGTGCAAAAGCATGGCACGGCCGGCATTGGCAAGTTCTTTGGCCCCATCACCTTGGTGTGGTTTGCCGCCATTTCGGCCTTGGGCCTTTTGCACATCGCGCAAGAGCCCGCGATTTTGTGGGCCATCAGCCCACACTATGCGTTCAACTTCATCATCGAGCAGCCAGGTACCACCTTCATCATCTTAGGCGCGGTGGTCTTGTGCGTGACGGGTGGTGAGGCCTTGTACGCCGACATGGGCCACTTTGGCAAAAAACCCATTCGTTTGGCTTGGTTTGCGGTGGTCATGCCCTCGCTAACCCTCAACTACTTTGGCCAAGGCGCATTGCTCTTGCGCGAGCCCGATGCGGTGGCCAACCCATTCTTCAACATGGCTCCCGATTGGGCGCTCATTCCCATGGTGGTGCTGGCCACAGCGGCCACAGTCATTGCATCGCAAGCCCTCATCTCGGGTGCTTTCAGCGTGACCAAGCAAGTCATTCAACTGGGCTTTTTGCCGCGTATGCAAATTGACCACACCAGCGAGCACGACACCGGCCAAATTTACATGCCCTTTGTGAACTGGGGCTTGTTTGCCATCATCGTGCTAGCCGTGGGCATGTTCCGCTCGTCCAGCAACTTGGCGGCGGCTTATGGCATTGCAGTGTGTACCGACATGCTCATCACCACAGTGCTTACCTTCTTTGTGATTCGCTACAGCTGGAAATACCCCCTGTGGTTGTGCCTCATGGCCACGAGCGGCTTCTTGCTGGTCGACCTCGCGTTTTGGGCATCTAACTTGCTCAAGCTCACTGACGGTGGCTGGTTCCCCTTGGTCATTGCAGGTGGCATTTTGGTGGTCATGCTCACATGGCGTGATGGGCGCGATTTGCTGGGCCAAGTCAACCGCTCTCACGCCATGATGCTGCCTTCATTCTTAGAGGGATTGCACCGCTCGCCACCCATGCGTGTCGAGGGCACAGCGGTGTTCATGTCGACCCAGTTTGGCATGGTGCCCAATGCGTTTTTCCACAACCTCAAACACAACAAAGTGCTGCACAGCACCAATGTGTTTGTGACTGTGCAAAACCATGAAATTCCGTATGTCGACGTCAAAGACCGTCTCGGTGTGCAGTACCTTGACAACAACTGCTGGCAGGTGGTCATTCACTACGGCTTCAAAGACTACCCCGATGTGCCTTTGGCCCTGGCCCCTTTGGCTGAACGCGGCTGCGACTTAGAGCCCATGCGCACCAGCTACTTCTTGTCACGCGACAGCATCGTGCCCACCGTGGGCGAAGGCATGTCAGAGTGGCGCGAAAAACTGTTTGCTCAAATGCACCTCAACGCCAGTGCCGCGGCCGACTTCTTGAAACTGCCTAACAACGCAGTGGTTGAACTGGGCAGCAAGATAGAAATTTAAGAGGCACCCACCTCATGTGGTCCGCATGACCAACGCCTTAATGCAAGTCGATAGAGAGATTTTCTATTTGGCTGCGAATTTTGTGTCATAATATTGCTCTTCTCTCCCGTGCCCGGGTGGTGAAATTGGTAGACGCAGGGGACTCAAAATCCCCCGCCGCGAGGCGTGCCGGTTCGATTCCGGCCCCGGGCACCATCGGTATTTCCTACCGTCCTGACTCGTTA
>JACCDR012014638.1_pt1 | contig 18405 bp, 14 predicted proteins | sample 7446431 | NCBI WGS metagenome assembly JACCDR01 (sample SAMN15323443, study PRJNA562643) | freshwater metagenome | isolation source: river surface water | place: USA:Blue River Watershed | collected 2017-08-17
AGCCCTCAATCTACTCCGAAACGATAACACTAGTAAGCAAGGGATCAAAACCCGTAGATTGAGAGCTGGATGGGATGACAAATACCTCAAAAATATACTTAATATTTAAAGGCGATTGCCATGCCCATGCTAAAATTTGCCAGACACGTAAAAAATCCTCCAATGCCAATCAGTCCAACCACCAGTAGGCCTAACAAAAAAGCTTTTCCTTGTTCTTTCTGATTTCTGGAAAAAAAAACAATAGCCAGAATCAGATTGATTAATCCTTGTCCACAAGCCAATAGAAAAGCGAGACCACCACTAGTGACAATATCCCAATGTCAGACAGGAATGCTGCTCATGGTCTGTACACAACCCATAGTCGTACGGGCAGCCGTAGTGGGTGGGCATATTAAACTTCAAAGGCATTTCACTGGCTTTGTTGTAGTTACGTATATTTTTGTAGTACGGAATATCCGTTGCGATCAATACTTTTTCCCGTCCATGTTCTGGGCAATTCTTGAGCATAAATACTTGGGTATTCTCAAACACAATTTTAGCTTCAATACGCCTCAGACACTGAGAACAAAGGCTTAACGTGAAGTCATAATAAGTATAGGTACGTTGCTTAGACATGAGTTGCGAAAAAGTTTCTTACAATGTGATGAATAAGACAAGATATAAAAAAAAGGCTACTATGTTCCATTTATAAGCTTTTTACATATAAATCCTTTTTCTAAAAGCATACAAGACCCCCAAAAAGTTATAGTATTTCCAGATTTTCTTACGTCCAGTATGCTATTAGTAGGTTTACATACTATGCAAACTTAGGTATTCAGTCGTACATGTCATCCAAAATTTATACTGGTAGTTATGAAAAAGCAAAATTATCTACTCCATATAGCAATGATCATACTTGCTATAGGCTCTTTGGCGAGTTGTACCAAAGACGGCCGAGTTCAGCCTGCTACCCAAGAAGACTTTGCAGTGGCAAAATCTACGCTGGAAATTATTAAAGAAATTAACAGCCTCAATACCATGGCTATTGATATCACACAGTCAGGTGGCTCGAAAGGAGCAAAAATAGTCCCCAATAAGGAGGCGGATTGTGGGGTTGTAACTACAGGAAAAGATAATTCAGGTGCGGAACTTATTACAATAGATTTTGGGGATGGACAGAAGTGTGTAGATGGAGTCACTCGTAAAGGAAAATTGGTTTTCACATTCAATGAAGTCGGAGACAATGTTTCGATTCAGTTTGCTAATTATCAAATAGATAGCAAAAAACTGGAAGGCAAATATTCTATCAATATCACCTATCCTGATGAAAGCATCTTGTATAACTTTAAGTTTGAAAATGCTGTTTTTACAGATAAAGATGGTTCTAAAACCAACTGGAATAGTGACTATTCATTAGCCTGGCGATTTGTTCCAGCCAAAGACGATTCTTTTGGTCGGGTTGAAATGCAGACAGCCGGCGAACTGTTAGGTAAAGACCGTCACGGAAGAGAATTTGTAGCCAATACAGCCTCTCCTATCATCTTTACTACGAGTTGCCCTTATGGTGCGGTCAGTGGTGCCTATCGTTTAAAGTCGGAAGAACATCCAGATGCTATCTGTGACTTTGGAAATGGTACCTGTAACCCAAAAGCTACCCTGACTATCAACAACATCACGCAAGAAGTGAGTTTATAAGAACTTCATCAATCAACCATACAAAAACCAAGTCAGTCGGAAGTATGCCGACTGACTTTTCTGCTTTAATTAGCCAGGCTCTGAACTACTTTTTTTCCAGCAAACAGCTGTTTAGGCACTAGGAATATTCTATAATAATACACTAACCCTGCCAAACAGGCTAGTTGAATGGAAGAAAGCCCGATAGGAAACCGATACACAGGTTTGATAAATTCGATACCGAAACGAAAAAGCAGGTAAGTCGCCAAAAAAATTTTAAACCGACTTCCATTAGTCAGCGTATAGAAATGTTCCAGTGTATAGATAGCTATTCCTAAAATGATCACATATATACTTTCATAGAGGGCTGTTGGGTGTCGAAGTATTCCATCACCTAAATCCATGCACCAAAGGCCGCTGTGACATGGAATGCCGTGTGTACCATCAGTCACACCTGCCAAAAAACACCCGATACGTCCTATGGCTATTCCAAAAATCAGGGGGTACACCATCAAGTCACCGGAAGAGGTATGCACACCAATCCATTTTTTTGTCCATTCTACGCCAATCAATCCACCTAGTAATCCACCTACGATGGTTTTGCTGTTAAAAAATAATAACCACGGGTATTGTCGGAGCAATGGCTGACTGGATATGTGGCCGGCTGTTGTCCACAAGGTAGGATCTTCTACTATACCCAGGAGGCGTGAACCTATAAATCCTCCGGCTGCGGCTCCAATAAAAATCCAGAGCCTGTCAGAGGTACTAATCAAGTCTGTAGTATGCCGACGCAGCCATAGGTAATAGCGAAATCCCAGTGAGTAGGCCAAAATTTCAAATACCAGATGCGGGTTTATTTCAAGACCAAAGAGGCGGAAATATACAGGAAAATCCACAAAAAGCTGTAAAGGATAAAAATGAAGGGTATAGAGCAAAAAAAGAGGTTCGATCGAACCTCTTTTTTAAAAAGTATTTGTAAAAGAATTATACGCCGATATTTTTCACAGTCTTGAAAGTCAGCGTCTCGCCAGTACCTTCATAATCCGCTAAAATAGTGTCTCCTTCGGCAAAGTCTCCTTTCAGGATTTCTTCTGCGACTGGATCTTCTAGATATTTCTGAATAGATCGGTTCAGTGGGCGTGCACCATACTGTGGATCATATCCTTTTTCTGCCAGAAAATCTTTGGCGGTGTCAGTTAACTCAATCTTGTATCCTAACTGAGTCAGACGACCAAACAATTTAGCCAGAGATAGGTCTATAATTCGATGAATATGTTCACGTTGCAAGGTATTGAACACGATTACATCATCCAGACGATTCAGAAACTCAGGAGAGAAAGCTCTACGCAGGGCATTCTGAATGGTACTTTTCATCATGTCATCACTCTGTTCAGACTTCGCACGTGTGCTGAAGCCAATGCCCGAACCAAATTCTTTCAGATCCCGGACTCCAATATTAGAAGTCATGATGATGATTGTGTTCCGGAAATCCACCCGACGACCCAAGCCATCTGTCAGAATACCATCATCAAGTACTTGCAAGAGCAGGTTGAATACATCTGGGTGAGCTTTTTCGATCTCATCCAGCAGAATAACAGAGTAAGGCTTGCGACGGATTTTTTCTGTCAGCTGACCACCTTCTTCATATCCTACATAACCAGGAGGGGCACCTACCAGTCGGGATACGGAGAACTTCTCCATATATTCACTCATATCAATCCGAACCAGGGCTTCGTCTTTGTCAAACAGATACGTTGCCAGTATTTTTGCCAATTCGGTTTTTCCAACTCCAGTAGGGCCAAGGAAGATAAATGAACCGATTGGTTTTTTCGGATCTTTCAAGCCTACACGGGTACGTTGAATAGCTTTTACCAGTTTGTCAATGGCTTCATCCTGGCCTATAACTTTGCCTTTGAGTTCGGAGGCCATACCAAGGAGTTTGGTACCTTCGTTTTGAGCAATCCGGTTTACTGGAATTCCCGTCATCATGGCTATCACTTCGGCTACGTTTTCTTCCGTAACGGTGTAACGTTTTTGGCGGGTTTCTTCTTCCCAAAGGGCTTTGGCTCTATCGAGCTGGTCAATCAGTTTTTTCTCTTTGTCACGAAGTTGTGCAGCCTCCTCGTATTTCTGACTTTTGACAACCTGATTTTTCTCTTTTTTGATATTTTCAATCTGCTCTTCAAGCTTTAGAATATCTTCAGGAACAGAGATATTGTTGATGTGTACACGGGCACCAGCCTCGTCGAGTACATCAATGGCTTTGTCAGGTAAGAACCGATCCGAAATATATCTGTCAGACAACCGCACACAGGCATCTACAGCTTCAGGGCGGTAGTTTACATGGTGGTGTTCTTCGTATTTATCTTTGATGTTGTTTAGAATCTCAATGGTTTCTTCTGGAGAAGTAGCATCTACCATCACTAGCTGGAAACGACGAGCCAAGGCACCATCTTTCTCAATATACTGACGATATTCATCTAGGGTTGTGGCTCCAATACATTGGATATCGCCCCGTGCTAAGGCTGGCTTAAACATATTGGAAGCATCCAGTGAACCAGAGGCTCCACCTGCGCCAACGATGGTATGCAGTTCATCAATGAACAGGATTACTTCTGGAGATTTTTCCAGTTCATTCATTACAGCTTTCATCCGTTCTTCAAACTGGCCACGGTACTTGGTACCTGCTACCAGAGAAGCTAGATCCAGTGTAACGACACGTTTGCCGAATAACACTCGCGAAACTTTTTTCTGAACAATGCGCAGAGCCAACCCTTCAGCAATGGCGGTTTTACCGACACCAGGTTCACCGATCAGAATAGGGTTGTTTTTCTTACGCCGAGACAGAATCTGAGCGACACGTTCGATTTCTTTTTCGCGTCCAACAATAGGATCCAGTTTAGCGGCTTCAGCCATTTTTGTCAGGTCACGACCAAAATTGTCCAGCACAGGGGTGCGTGACTTTTCGGCGGCACGGGACTGTTCCCGCCCGCCCCCACCAGCACCACCGCCACCAAAGAGACGTGCATTGTCGTCATCTGGATCATCGGCATCGGCTGCTGCTGTAGGGTTATGGGTATGGTATTCCAGCATTTCTTTGATTACCTCGTAGTTTATATCATATTTGGATAAAATCTGGGTAGCGACATTATCTTCGTCCCTCAGAATAGACAAGAGCAAATGCTCTGTACCTATGAGTTGGCTTTTGAAAATCTTAGCTTCCAGATACGTAATTTTCAATACTTTTTCCGATTGCCGGGTCAATGGGATATTCGCCAGATTTTTGACTGTATGGGTAGCCGTACCTTTGGTAGACTGTTCAATGGTCTGTCGGAGTTCTTCCAGTGACACACCTAGTTTTTTTAGCAATCCAATAGCCACACCTTCTCCTTCCCGAATCATGCCTAGGATTAGATGTTCAGTACCTATATAATCATGACCCAGACGTAAAGCCTCTTCGCGACTCAGGGAGATGACCTCTTTTACCCGGTTAGAAAACTTAGCTTCCATAGATTTTTGTTTACCGTTATGGAGTTTACCGCAGACTGTTATAGTATCAGATACGGAAACGTTATTTTTTTTCTCAATTTTACTAATTAACCTTTAAAAACAAAAAATAGTTTACCTGCTCCCTGATCTGTCGTATATGCAAAAGGTATTCTTTGACTTTAGATTGTTTATCCGCTCAACTACCCAAATAGTAAGTACCATTCAGGGTTTATTTTTTAGGGATTTTGCCAATATGCCTGAACTATAGGTTCCCTGGTTACACAACAAGTCTATAATAGACAGATTTGGAATAAATGTATTTCCAAAGTTCTGTAGGTAGGGAACTTGTGTATAATATTGACTCCACTCTTCTGGACGTTTGGGATGTATACGATCCCTATAGTCTGTAAGAATACTACCATGCTCCAAATATCGTTCCGATATCAAAACTTGTTTATTCCATCCGAGCAATGTCAGACAAGTTGTCAGTATCTCTTGATTTAAGTCAAATAGGAACTGATGTTTTTTAACGAGTATAGATTCAAATACAGGAGCAAATTCGTTAAAAAAAGGTGTCTTTCCATAGGCTGACAATATGGTTCGCCAGTGGTCTTTAATCCAATTGCCAGTATAATCTATCTCAACGTCTTTGATTTTCTGTATTTTATCGCCTGTTCCTTTTCGTATGGGTACTGACAAATCGACTACTTTATTGGCAGTATGTACCGTACATCGGTTACGATAGCTTTTCTTTTTATATTCTTCGTGCGCCTCCAATATGATCGCTTTATGGGGCTGCAGACAGGCAAAATAGGCCAAGCAAGGGAAGTAGTGTGATTCTACGACTATATAGTTGCTGTCCGGCGGATACTCAACAGATACTTGCACGTTAATTCGAACCAATTAAAACAAAAAAACAATTATTTTCAAGTATTCTGTTCAAAAATATACGTTTCTCCATCAAAATCCGCCTTTTAGGTTATAAATATTGCTACAATTCTCTATTATCTTTGCTTACAATTACTATCTATATTTCTGACAATGAGCACTTTGCATCTATTTTATCCGTACTGGGTTTTTCATTTTTTTTTCATCTGCACAGGTAAGTTTTTTACAAAAAAACCGGTTTCCTACGAATCCGGCTGTCAGTGCATCGGTTGTGGAGGTCGCTATCGGTCTGAGCTATTTCCCATACTTTCCCCATTTTTGTTTTCAATCAGATACCCTTCTGCAAAGAGTCGGTATTTATCAAAAATAGAACGAACCGCACGCCGCAAATACCGATCGTTAGAAAGTACCTGGTCGGTGTAAAGACCAGACGCATATCCTTGCCATACAGTCTGGTGTTTTTTTGCGTCCAATAGTTGTACAACCAGTGTGCCCTGTACCATAGAATATTTGATCGGATCATATTTTACTTCGTCATCTTCTGTAGAGATCCAGTTTTCAATTTCAGGCTGATTAAATCCCTGAAAACGTAAATCATCATTAAAAATTTTATAGGATACCAGTAGGCTGGGTTTACGTTTGCTAAAGTGGTATCCATGGAGCTCCAACTGCTTACGAACAGCCTCTTCAATAATAGCATTAGACATGGTAGAATCTTTATCATCTACACTTCCATTGTCTACAAAACAAAAAGAATTATATTTTTTGAAGGTTCCTTTGTAGCTATAATCATACTCTACTAAAAAGCGGCTTTCATTCATGCAGGAACTACTTACTAAAAGCACAGCAGGGAGAATAAGGGAAAAGTACTTTCTCATACGTACATATCGGTTTCAGGGTAAAAGAACAGATTCCAGTAATCATAGCAGCTGCTGCTGCTTGAAAAAAAACAAAAGGTATCTAAAACTATGTATAAATGTTGATAAATCCAAGAAATAGATTGTTCGTTTTTGGATAACTCTGTGTCGAAAGCTTTTGTTCGGTTTTCACAGACAAAGGCGTCTAAAAAAGGAAAGTTTATACCGACATACGCAAAAGAAGGAAGGATGGATTTCAGTACTTGAACCCAGTATGAAACTGCCCGCTGAAACCTCACACATTTTAAAACAATAAATCTATCGGGTATCTTATCAAGATACTAGCACTCCAATCAATAGAACAAAAAGGTATACTTCCCAGCAGATCAATCTATCTGAGAGGTATACCTTTGCATAAGAAGAATCATGAACCTATGAAAAATAACGGAAGTCGTGGCCTGCCTTTAATTCCAAAAGGGTTTCGTACATGAGTCGTATTACATTTTCAACATCATCCCGATGTACGGTTTCTACCGTGGTATGCATATATTTGAGTGGCAAAGAAATCAGTGCAGAAGCAGTTCCTTCATTAGAATACGCAAACGAATCAGTATCTGTACCTGTTGAACGTGAAACAGAGGCCAACTGAACCGCAATAGCTTTATTTTTGGCTACTTCCCGAATCATACGCAGCAAATTGTTTTGTACAGCTGGCCCAAAGGTTAACACAGGGCCTTTGCCACATGCCACATCGCCTTGCTCAATCTTTTTGTAGGCAGGCGACTGGGTGTCGTGGGTAACGTCTGTGACAATAGCGACATCTGCTTTCAGGCGACGAGCTATCATTTCAGCCCCTCTCAGTCCGATCTCTTCCTGTACAGAATTGACAATATACAAGCCAAAATCCAGATGTATATTGTTTTCCTTCAGCATTCGGGCTACTTGTGCAATCATATAGCCTCCAATCCGATTGTCCAACGCCCTGGCTACATAGTATTGGTTATTGAGCATCATAAACTCATCTACAAACGTGACCACGCAGCCTACATGTACACCCATTTTATCCAGTTCTTCCTTATTTTTTGCACCACAATCAATAAAAATTGTTTTCAGATTGGGGGCTTCATCTTTAGCAGTATCCCGAACATGGATTGCCGGATAGCCAAAAATTCCTTTCACTATTCCATTGTCGGTATGAATATTTACCCGCATCGAAGGAGCTATCATCACATCTGATCCTCCATTGCGACGTACATATATATAGCCTTCTTCAGTAATATAGTTGACAAACCAGGAAATTTCATCGGCATGGGCTTCGATCACTACTTTATAGGGGGCATCGGGATTGACAATCCCGACCACTGTGCCGTAGGTGTCTACCAGATGTGTATCTACATATGGTTTGATATATTCCAGCCAGATTTTTTGTCCGGAAGACTCAAAGCCAGTCGGAGAGGCTGTATTCACATATCGGGTTAAGAAATCAAGGTTTTCCATAGGGTACATATCATTTGTGTGGAAACGAACTAAATAAAAATCGGGTTAAAATAAACAAGAAAAAGGGTAAAGGAATAATATCTGGAGCAAGTGTTATCATTTTTCGTCAAATAAAATTATTTTTATAGCCTTGTACTGCTGATATATTTATTTTTTTGCATAAACTAGAATATACTTTGGCACTATAACATCCTAGCAGGGAAAATCGTTATACATAAAAAAAATACACTATGCCACTTTTACGAATCTCTTCCATACTCGTTTTTCTGTTGATCTGGACGGTACAAACCGCACATGCTACCCACTTACGAGCCGGACAAATCACGGCTGTCCGGGATGCAACCAGACCGTCCGAATATGCCTATATTTTTACCCTTACACTCTATCGAGATACGCAGGGGGTACCGCAAGACCAAGCAGAAATAGTAATTGGCCCAGTAGATAATTCGGAGGTTGATGCCCGTATCACATCGCCAGCCAATTCACCCCGAAGGTTGGTTGGAACCAATATTGAAGAAATTACCTATACATTTAATTATACTTTTTCCGGACAAGGTGAGTTTAAGATTTCTTTTACCGAAGAATTCCGCAATGAAGGTGTGGTTAACATGACTAACTCGGTCAATACACCTTTTTATCTGGAAACCATTATCTTTGCCAACCCAACCCTGGGCATTAATAATACTCCTGTGCTACTTAACCCACCAGTGAATGGAGCCGAAGTCGGACAAAAGTTTTGCCACAACCCAGCCGCCTTCGACCCTGATGGAGATAGCCTGAGCTACCGATTGATTGTGCCACGGCAAAATCCTACTACCTCTGTGGCCAATTACAGATCTCCTGAAACAGTTGGCCTGCCCCTGGGAATACCCGAATCACCTATCACAGGTGCTCCTACTTTCACGCTCAATCCTCTCACTGGTGAAATTTGCTGGAATGCACCTGGCGCCTTTGGCATAGCCAGCCAAGGATTTGCGGAATACAATATTGCCTTTGAAGTACTGGAATGGCGAAAAACAGGATCTGGACGATATGTCCAGATCGGAACTCTGGTACAGGATATGCAGATCACCGTTCGGGATCAACCCAACAAACGACCCAACCTCATTATTCCCAATGACACCTGTATTGTGGCTGGAACTACCGCCCTGCCTCACCTGTTCAAAGCCACCATCCGGGCTACCGATCCAGACCTGAACCAGCGACTACGTATCTCGTCTGAATCAGCCATTTTCTCTAAAATCACCTCAATCTTCCCCAATCAACCCGCAGCCACACTCAATCCACCCAATACCCCACCAACCTTACCCGAAAACTATGGGTTTCAGTCTAATCCAGCTACTAGTTCTTTTGAGTGGAATGTAAACTGTGGGCATGTCCGCTCACAACCCTATGATGTGGTCTTCAAAGCCGAAGACAATGTGACTCCACCCAACCGACTGGCAGATATTAAAACCTGGCGTATCACTGTAGTCGGACCGGCTCCCACAGGACTCTCAGCCAGCGTGGAAGGAAAAGCCATCCGCCTTAACTGGCAACCCTATCCATGTTCCAACCTTTCTCAGATCAAAATCTGGCGGCGTATCGGATGTTCTCCTGATAAAATTGACCCCTGTGTAACAAATAATCCAGCTGGTTATGAATTGGTTGGCACGGTAGCGGCCAACACCACTACCTTTCTCGATACAAAAGTACTCTCAGGTGTGCTGTACTCCTACCGCATCTCAGGCGTGTTTGTTCCCAGGGCAGCGGGTACAAGTGCCTTTTCGAGTGCGGTCTGTATCCGTTTGAAATTTGATATACCCCTCATTACCAAGGTATCAGTGGAAAAAACTAGCCGAAGCAGTGGAAAAATTCGGGTACGCTGGGCACAACCGCCTGAAATTGAACAGACTAGCACACCACCTCCTTACGAGTACCGGGTCTTTCGGGCCACTGGATTTACCAGAAATTTTGGAGCTTCCCCAGTATTTACGACTACAAGGGCAACCAATATACCTACTGACTATGTCGAGTTTGTAGATTCAACAGGCCTTAATACAGAAGACAATCCCTACACCTATGTGGTACTCTTGTATCGAAATGGTATCTTGCTCGATTCATCTCGTACTGCCTCCAGTGTACGGCTTTCCACCCGGCCTTTGCCCAATGCCATTGAGCTTTCCTGGCAGGCACAGGTGCCCTGGGACAATACCAATACCACGCACAAAGTGTTTCGGAAAAGACCTCTGAGTGAGACATTTGAGGAATTAACTCCTGCTGTTTCGGTTACTTCTCCTGCTAGTTTCCGTTTTACAGATACAGGCAATGGGCTTGTACTCAACTCTGATTCAGTCTATTGTTATCGGATAGAAACCCAAGGAACTTATAATGTGCCTATTATTGAAACACCTCTGTTCAACTTCTCTCAAGAAACGTGTGCGTCTCCACTCGACACGATTAAGCCTTGTGCAGTCATTCTTTCCATTGATCCAACCAAGTGCGAACAGTGGGTCTTGGAACAAGGAAAAGAAGGGGAAGGTGAAAAGGCTCAAAACCCTTCTTTTTGTAGTTTGAGCAGTTTTGACAATCACCTCACCTGGATTTATCCCACTCAGCAAGGACCCAAAATCTGTAAGGAAAGAGATGTATTCAAATACCGGATTTACTACAAACGATATGAGGAAGATGAGCAGTTCACCTTGATTGACAGTGTATTAAGCCCCACTCCACCAGACAAAGAGTACTTTCACAAAAATCTACCTTCTTATGCAGGTTGCTATTATGTAACAGCAGTAGATCGGAGCAACAATGAAAGTTTACCTAGCAATGTGGTTTGTCAGGACAATTGTCCCTATTATGTATTGCCCAATATAATCACCCCAGATAACGGAGATATGCTCAATCAGGTTTTCAAGCCTTTCCCTTGTCCACGTTTTATTGAGTCTGGCAAAATAACGATTATCAACCGCTGGGGTCGAATGGTGTATCAAACTACTGATATTGCCATCAACTGGCCGGGGCGGCTTAACAGCAATGCTGAGCTATCCAGCAAACAGGATTTGTCTCCAGGAGTCTACTATTATTTGGCCGAGTTAAAAACTACCCGACTACGCAGAAAAGACGAGAAAATGATACTCAAAGGATGGGTACAGATACTGAGATAGAATAAAAAAAGAGGCAAAACCCAGTTTTGCCTCTTTTTTTATTCTATCTCAATTAAAATTCTGCACTTTGAGGTGTACGAGGAAAGGGAATTACGTCCCGGATGTTGGTCATCCCTGTTACAAACAAGACGAGACGTTCAAAACCTAATCCGAAACCTGCGTGAGGGGCTGTTCCATACTGACGGGTTTCAAGGTACCACCACAGGCTTTCTTCTGGAATATGCATTTCCTGGATGCGTTGATGTAGTTTTTCGTACCGTTCTTCCCGTTGCGACCCACCAATAATCTCACCAATCCCAGGAAACAACACGTCCATAGCTCGTACTGTTTTGTCATCTTCATTCTGCCGCATGTAGAATGCCTTGATAGCCTTCGGATAGTTGGTCAGAATGACAGGTTTTTTGAAATGCTTTTCTACCAGATACCGTTCATGTTCCGATTGCAGGTCTATTCCCCAGCTTACTGGATACTGAAACTGTCCTTTCTGGGCAGGCTTGGATTTGAGCAAAATATCTACGGCTTCGGTGTAGGTCAGGCGTTCAAAGGGGTTGTCTACCACAAACTGCAACTTTTCGAGCAAAGGCATCGGGCTACGTTCTTCCTGCTTTTTGTTTTTTTCCTCTTCAAACAGTCGGTTTGCCAGAAATGCCAGGTCATCCGCACAATGTTCTAAGGCGTATCGGATCACATATTTCACAAAATCTTCGGCCAGATTCATGTTGTCTTCCAAGTCATTAAACGCCACTTCGGGTTCAATCATCCAGAACTCAGCTAGGTGACGAGCGGTATTGGAGTTTTCGGCTCGGAAGGTAGGGCCGAATGTATATATTTTTGCCAAAGCCATAGCTCCCAGCTCACCTTCAAGCTGACCAGACACAGTCAGGTTGGTAGCTTTACCAAAGAAATCCTGTTTATAATCCACATTTCCGTCGTCTGTTAAAGGAGGCTTAATAGGATCTAGGGTTGTTACTCGAAACATTTCTCCTGCCCCTTCGGCATCTGAACCTGTAATAATGGGGGTATGCAGATAGAAAAATCCGTGGTCATTAAAATAACTATGAATAGCAAACGCCAAGGCATGACGTATCCGCAATACAGCTCCAAACGTACGTGTACGTGGACGTAAGTGGGCTATTTCGCGTAGAAACTCTAGCGAGTGACGTTTGGCTTGTAGCTTATAGCGGGTTGGATCGGATTCTCCATAGAGTTCGATCTGGGTAGCCTGGACTTCCACTGCCTGGCCAGCTCCTTGGGATTCTACCAGCGTTCCAGTTACTGCAATGCAGCTTCCAGTAGATTTGATCTTGTCAATAAATTCCTGTCCAAACTTTTCTATATCAGCCACAATCTGCAAATGATGTACTGTAGATCCATCATTAATTGCTATAAAGGCAATATATGGATTCATACGGGCATTATGTACCCATCCTTTTACATGTACCTCTGTATGATAGGCAGTAGATTGAAGTAATTCTTTGATAATATTTCTCTGGTTCAGCATAGTAAGGGTACTTTGCGTATAATTTCCTGATTAAAAAAACAGTTAGGGTGCAAAGATTGAAATTTTTGTCTAATGTTTGACTGCTTCTGGCAAGATTTTACAGCCTGTTCATTTATTTTTACATGCTGATTCTGTATTTTTACTTTTTTAAAAATTCACACAGCTTATCCCTTACGTCATGTCAGAGACATTATCCCATCTGGTTGCCATCCCAGGTAAGACAGGAAAAGACCTTTCCAAACTTCAGAAACAGTTTAATACCTACTCTAAAAAAATTGATAAGCTGAAAAAAGAAGTAGCCCAAACGACAGAAATACTGCAACTAGCACAGCAGAAAGTGAACGAGGTTCTAGCTCCACTGGAACTGAAGACAATAGTGTTGAAGGCAGATCTGCTGAAACTTTTGGATAAACACTACGATTCTGGTATTTTTAAAAAACGAGAAAAAGAAGCCATTTCAGGATTTATCACTGACCATGCAGTCTCTTTGATTAAACAATTTGGCTTTGAAGAACTAAAGCCTCTGTTTGAAAAACATGATGGTACTTCGTTTGATGAATTTGATCAAAAAGCCAATGAAGAGACAGGCGAGTTGATGAAGAATATCTTTACTCAGATGGGTATTGAATTGGATGAAAATGCGGACATGAGTGACGTAAATAGCTTTAAAGAAGCCTACGAACGCAAAATAGAAGCCGAACAAGCCGCCTGGGAAGAAAGCCAAGCCAAACGCAAGAAAACGGCCAAACAACTGGAAAAAGAAGAGAAACTACGTCAGGAAGCCCACAATGTCTCTAAAACGGTGCGGTCAGTCTACATGCAACTGGTGAAAGAGTTCCATCCAGATCGTGAACCTGACCACCAAGAAAAAGACCGCAAAACCATGATTATGCAACGCATCACCCAGGCCTATGAAGAAGATGACTTGTTTGAACTGCTTCGGTTGCAACTAGAGTATAACCAAAAAGACAGTGGGGACTTTGCTCTGCTCCCAGATGCTCAGCTTAAGTACTATAATAAGTTGATGAAAGAACAAATTGAAGAACTGCAATATGAATTAGAGACAATGCAATTTGGGGATAATCCTTTTGCACCCTCTTTGTATCAAAGGCTGTGCGTACCAGCAGAACGATTGACCCAAAATGTAAAACGAGAAGAAAAGGTGCTCAAACAACGATTGAAGCAACAGCAAGAAGAGTTGAGTTGGCTAGAAAATCCATCTAGTGTTCGAGAAATATTAAAGCAACACAAACAAATGCAGAAAGAAATGGCCAAAAATCCGTTTGGTGGCATGTTTCCGTTTTAAGCTGGCAACCAACAAAAATGCCCGTTTCTGAAAAGGACTAACCTTCTGTCAGAAACGGGCATTTTTATACAAGCAAACTTATACTTTTACTTTCACGGGCGTTAAATGAATCACTTTCATTTTAGCCAAAAGCTTAATAATGATATAGGTAGGATCAAACTCAAACCATTTGGCTGCAAAATTCAGGCGATTAGGCAGTTTGTGGTGGTTGTTTTGAAACAATTCTCCCATCATCAGCAAATCAAACACCAATGAGTTTTTAGACTTGTCATGATTGTCAAAGTTAGCGTAGCCATACTTGTGTCCACTCCAGTTGATGATAGCTCCATGTACAGGTCCCATCAGGTAATGAATAGGTAGCAGAAAGAAAAACGCCCAGTGCATATCCAACCATACAAATGCAGCAATGTACACTAAGCTGTAGAATGTACCCCATGCGATACGTGATATCCAAGAGTCACCTAATTTTTCAATAGGTTCCCAATAAGGATACCCACGGTCAAACTGCGGTTCGGGTTCTTTTTCAAACCGGGCAAATCCATTATAAATAGATTTGGTTTTCCACATCATGGTAAACAGGTTTTCGGTATGATGTGGAGAATGAGGATCTTTTTCAGTATCGCTATAGGCATGATGCATCCGATGAAGAATAGCATATGCCCGGGCACTTAGAAAAGAAGAACCTTGTGATATATACGAAAGTATATAAAAAAACTTCTCCGAACGTGGACTCATTGTAAACATTTTATGAGCCGAATACCGATGCAGGAAGAAGGTCTGGCAAAATAAAGATATATACCAGTGTGCAGCGAAAAAAGCAAGAATGATCACTTCAGAAAGAAAGATTATGAGTAAAAACCAAGAAAATCTTAAACATGTAGTTGTATGAGCTTAAAAATGTTTACAAAGGTAAGGGAAGAAACGATTTTTCCCCAATGCAGCATTCATTATATTTGCACTAACGTAAAAATTTGGAAATGATTCATTTATAAGCGAAAGATCACATACACAAGGGCAGCCGACTGATGAAAAATGGTTTGTGCCTGCTTCTGATACGTATATTGGTAGCCGATCTGGTATTCAAGTAATTTGCCTGTTTGATAATAAATTCCTAAAAAACTTCGATTCTGCTCATATACCACGTTGTCAGTGGCTGTAGATGTATAAAACAGTTCGTCAAAGGCCAAGGCATATAACTTTCGTTCCGCCCGTTCCCATACTGGATATTGAGCTAATACCTGTAGCCGTTCCCGCAAGCGGGAGGTACTTTCTGGAAAGTATCTATATTCAACAATAAACCGAGGCTTTAGTTGCAATTTATTGATTTTGAACATTTTTTGTATGCCCCCAGCCCAGCGAAATTCTCTCTGAGAGACTGCTTCTACTTCTGTAGACTGTACAGGATTATAACGCAGTCGGTAATGGTCGGCATACAAAAACGGCACTAGCAGCAATGTCAGGTTATGACCAGCCTGATAACCTACAGTAGCTCGTAGCAATGTTGTTTGTGGAAAAGCCAACGGATTAAACGAATACATCAGGTAGTTATTCTGACGACGGTAATTAAAATCGGCAGAGAAGTCCCACTTGTGTATTTGTTTGCGAACCATCACACGCGTCCATATTTGATAGGTATCAAATGTTTGGGCAAAAGACGCAAACCCTCTTATGCCCAGCAAAAGCAGTACAACAAAATTCTTTCTCATCTAAATTTACATGTGCAGGTAAAATCTTGTAGTAATAAGTACTTACAGATAAGCCGTTATTATTAGTAGGATACCCATTCATCTATCAAACAATTAGCCATTCATCCATTTCTCAATCTACAGTATTGACGTATTTTTCCCATTTTTCCAGCACCAAGACCAAGTCTTCTGGCAATTCGCTGTCAAACTGCATCCATTCTTTGGTGCGGGGATGTTCAAAACCCAGCGACTTGGCATGTAATGCCTGACGAGGGATGATCTTGAAGCAATTATCTACAAACTGACGGTATTTCGTAAAGGTTGTTCCCTTGACTATCTTGTCTCCACCATAGGTACTGTCATTAAACAGCGGATGCCCCAAGTATTGCATATGAGCCCGTATCTGATGCGTACGCCCAGTTTCCAGGTTACACTGTACCAGCGACACATACCGAAGTCGCTTCAGGGTTTTGTAGTGTGTAATGGCATGGCGACCAATGTTGCCGTCGGGAAATGCGGCGGTTACACGCCTATCTTTCAGACTTCGTCCCAGATGTACGTTCACGGTTCCATCAACGGGTTCAATCTCTCCCCACACCAAGGCATAATAGGTACGTTCAATGGTATGCTTGAAAAACTGCTTGGCCAGCTGGGTCATGGCCAGTTCTGTTTTGGCAATAACCATCAATCCAGACGTGTCTTTATCAATCCGATGCACCAGCCCCGGACGGCCCTCCCCATGCTTGGTAGTAGGCAAGTTCTGAAAATGATACATCAAAGCATTGACTAAGGTACCTGTCCAGTTCTGATAGGCAGGGTGAACAACCATTCCTGCCACTTTATTAATGACCAGCAGATCCTCATCCTCATAGACAATATTGAGCGGAATATTTTCCGGAATCACGTCTGTATCACGAGGTGGCTCTGGTAATGAAACCACAATCACATCTTCCGGCTTTATTTTATAGCTGGATTTTACAGGCTTCTCATTGACTTTCACCATCTCAGCTTCAATACCTTGCTGGACTTTATTTCGTGTAGCATTGGGAATTCTGTCCATCAAAAACTTATCCAGACGCATCGGTGCTTGTCCTTTGTCTACTACTATCCGATAATGCTCATATAACTCTGCATCTTCATGTAAGTCCAGATCCTCTATCTCTTCATTCATCATAAGGATATTTTTTTTGGTAACAGTGTATTACTTTTGTGGAACCTTACAGGCGTATGCCTGCACGGGTTCATCTTTACTGTATATCTCTTTGAATCGCACCGACCTTTTTCAGAACCCTACACTCCTGCAACGGGTGCATAGCCGTGCTGCACAAGAAGCTCAAGTGCAATGGTTCATAAAACGAGACGATTTAATTCATCCGCAAATATCGGGGAATAAATGGAGAAAACTGATATACAATTTTTTAAATGCTGTTGACAAGGGATATACACGGCTGCTAACCTTCGGCGGCGCCTATTCCAACCATCTCTATGCTGTTGCGGCGGCAGGCAAACGGGCAGGCGTACAAACCATTGGTATTGTGCGGGGCGAACGACCAACCAGCTTATCTCCAACCCTACAATTTGCCGAAAGTTGTGGCATGCACCTGGAGTTCTGGTCAAGAGAAGCCTATGCACTGAAAGATCAATCGCCTGTTTTTCAGGAAATAGAAAGCAGATATGCTCCTTTTTACCTGATTCCAGAAGGAGGAAGCAATGCCTTGGCCGTAAAAGGCTGTACCGAGATTGTTGCAGAACTGACCCAGCCGTTTGACTACCTCTGCTGTGCCTGTGGGACTGGCGGGACTTTAGCCGGACTCATTGCTGGAGCTGCCGGACAGGGACAGGTGTTGGGATTTTCTGCCTTGAAAGGAGGAGAATTTCTGGTAGAAGAGGTTCGGCAGTTGCTAAACGCTTACTATCTGTATGAGTACCCTTCTGAAACAGGTGTTTCAGTTCCTGAAAACTGGCATATAGAAACAGGCTACCATTTTGGAGGCTATGCCAAGCATACTCCTGATTTACTGAATTTTATCCGCCGATTTGAACGAGAGAATGCGTTTTTGATTGAACAAGTCTATACTGCTAAAATGCTTTGGGGTATCGAAGATTTGCTTAGAAAGGATTTTTTTCAGCCTAGCAAAACGATTGTCTCCATTCATACAGGTGGTCTACAGGGTCGGCTTCCGGAACTGGATATGCCCATATAAAACTGTCTCCTATATCTCTTCAAAGAAATATAGGAGATTTATCAGAGGATGTAACAATATGTGCGCCAAATTCTGAGTTAGCTAAACTAAAAGCACTTCTACAAATGTTCTTAAGTTTTGCCAACCCAAACAACTTGTAAAAGTGCTACTTATTACTGAACTCTTAACCGTAGTCAGCT
>JACCDR010228505.1_pt1 | contig 18402 bp, 23 predicted proteins | sample 7446431 | NCBI WGS metagenome assembly JACCDR01 (sample SAMN15323443, study PRJNA562643) | freshwater metagenome | isolation source: river surface water | place: USA:Blue River Watershed | collected 2017-08-17
CTCCGCTTCCAAGATTTTTCCTTCTTTTTCCAAGACCTTCAAACGATCTGCTAGTTCTTTTTTAATAGTCTTGAACGCTCGTTCGCTTTGTTCTTTACTCGAAATAAAATGCTTGGCCGGAAAGAGGAAAAAAACTTTTTCTTCTCGGACAATACCACGGGTGATTGGATCCAATATTAAAATCTGCGACACTTCACCATTTTCGATCTCGATACGATACACATCTTTACTCGAGACTGGCATGACTTCAATGGTATTACCGAGAGCACGAAATTGCCCAGGAGAAAGATCAGCTGTGGTACGCTCGAAATGTATATCCACCAGTTTTCGTACTATGTCGTTTCGTGACACCGCTTGACCGAGAGTAATTTTGAGATTTACTTTTTCATACTCCACTGGTGAGCCCAGACCATAAATACATGACACCGAAGCCACAATGATAACATCCCGACGCGAGAGGAGAGCTTGGGTAGAAGCGTGACGCAGGCGCTCTATTTCTTCGTTGATCATCGCTTCTTTTTCAATGTACGTGTCGGAGACAGGCATATATGCCTCTGGCTGATAGTAGTCGTAGTAAGAGACAAAATAATGTACAGCATTGTTTGGAAAAAACTCGCGATACTCTTGGGCCAGCTGAGCAGCGAGAGTTTTATTGTGAGCGATGACCAAAGTCGGCTTGCCAATATTTTGAATAACATTGGCAATGGTATACGTCTTGCCAGAACCAGTTACCCCAAGGAGGGTTTGGTGATCCATACCTTTTTGCACACCCAAAGAGAGCTTTTTGATCGCCTCGACCTGGTCCCCTGCTGGAGGAAACTCACGATGTATAGAAAAAGTCATGTCGGCAATTATACCACAAAAAAGAGATTTTTTACATAAAAAATGGGGTGCCCGCGAAACGCGGGACACCCCTCTTCACAAGGTTGGAACTGGTATATATCATAGCACACTATATAGTTTTTTGTCAAGTATTTTTAGTCTTTTTTTGTATGTGTTGTATAGTCTGCCAAAAAAGCTTTTTTATAAGCCATAAAATCACCGGAGAGGATTTCTGCGCGCATACGGTCTACCATGGAAACAATAAAGGTTATGTTGTGTATTGAAGCCAGCGTAGCAGCCAGCATTTCCTTGGCCCGAAACAAATGCGATACGTACGCCAGACTATAGTGTTGGCACGTGTAGCACTGACATGTTTTTTCAATAGGATTATGGTCATCTCGATACTGAGCATTGTGTAGATGTATTTTACCTGCATGTGTATATACAGTTCCTGTACGAGCAATACGTGTCGGCATGACACAGTCAAAGAGGTCACAGCCGTTTTCCACCGCCATAAAGAGGTCTTCTGGTTCCCCTATACCGAGCAGGTGTCTTGGTTTTTCTTTTGGCAAGATAGCGTTACACCACAACACAGCATCTGACATGTCTTGTTTTTCAAAAGAACCACCGATACCAAAACCATCAAAAGGAAGATTTGCTAAAAAACGTGCGCTTTCTTCACGCAGTCCCTTATCCCGCCCTCCTTGGACTACAGCAAACAACGCTTGCCACGTAGCATTGTCGTGCTGGGCATGGTGAGTCAAACAGCGCTTGGCCCATCTGTGCGTTCGGTCGAGTGCTTCTTTTTGGTAATGTAGTGATTCGTGTGGAGATGTACACTCATCAAAAGCAAATATGATATCAGCTCCGAGCGCATGCTGAATATCAATCGACTTCTCTGGTGTAAAATAATGAGCCGAACCATCGATATGTGAACGAAACATCACACCATCTGGATCAATAGTTGCCAGTTTTGGCACACCCTCTTCTCTATACGCTCCCAGCAGGGGTTCGTGTCCGATACCAGAGATTTTTCCCAACCGTTTACCCGATGTAGCACCATATGCTGCGCCAAGAGAAAATACTTGAAACCCTCCCGAGTCCGTCATGGTCGGACCTTGCCACGACATCATGTTGCCCAACCCGCCCATTTCTTTGACACGCCGTTCCCCTGGTTCGAGATACAGATGATATGTATTGGCCAGTACGACCTGAGCACCTGTACTACGTACCTGCTCTGGCGTGAGAGATTTGACCGTACCTTTAGTACCGACAGTGACAAAAGCAGGGGTTTGTATATCTCCATGCGCTGTATGTATCACACCCGCTCGAGCCAACGTATCTGGATATTCTTTGTGAATAGTAAAAGAAAAATCTTTCATGTACTCACCCTAGCATAATTGCAAACAAAGATACAATGTGGTTATATTACACTCAGAATGATCCTGAGTGCACTCAAAAAAATAAATAATGTGATGAACGAAGTAGTACTATTCGTACTTGTTATGATATTTTTGCCAGCCATTTTAGCATTGAAAATCTTCGACGCTGGGTATGTACTCAGCAAGCCATTGTTTGTCTTTGCGAAATTATTTTTTCTGGAGACCAATGTGAATGGTCTGCGAAGAATAAGGAGGAGTAATTTTTATATGGACAGGCTGATACCACCTCCTGAAAAAGGGTACGCCCCCAAACATTATCGACACCAGACCTCCTTGTGAGGTTTTTCTTTTTTATTGCCCTTTTTCTACTTTGATCAATTCAATGTCAAAGATGAGTGTCGAACCTTGAGGAATCGGACCGTGGTCAACATAGCCATAGCCTAGCTCTGGAGGAATAGTAAGCATGCGTTTACCCCCCTCTTTCATACCTGGGATACCGTTGTCCCAACCAGCGATCACTTCACCCGAACCGAGTCTGACCTGTATTGGTTCACGACGCTCATATGAGCTATCAAACACCCTGCCGTCTACAAATCGAGCAATATAGTGCACTGTCACCCTATCTCCTCTCTGAGCCTCTAGACCAGTACCCTGGACGACATCTTGTAGAGTCAGACTGACATTTTGACTTTTGGTCTGTGTGGGTGCAAATATAGACACCACTGCTTCGCCAAAAATAAAGAAGAAGCCGACCACAAAAATAGCTATAGTAACGGCTATCCATTCATGTGTATGTAATGTTCTCATACCAAAAGTATATCCCCGATCATGTGTTCTGTAAACAAGATTGCGTTTATAACCAGATCCATTTACAATATACGATATGTCATCACACCATCACCGTTGTATTACCAAAGCAGAAATACATGATGTTAGCACAGAACGTTTAGCCTTGATCCAAAAAGAGTTTAGTGAAGGATTTACATTTTTAAAAAAATATCCAAAATCAGTTACTTTTTTTGGCGGTACACGCATTGCTGACACTAGCCCCGAATACAAAGCAGCATACTCCCTCGCCCACCGCATCGCCAAAGAACTCGGATACGCTATTTTTACCGGTGGAGGACCAGGTATCATGGAAGCAGCCAATCGTGGTGCTTTTGAAGCAGGTGGAGCCTCAGTCGGTCTGACCATCCAATTACCAAACGCTCAAGTACAAAATCCTTTTTTGACTGAAAATATCGATTTCTACTATTTCTTTTCAAGAAAAGTGTGTTTATCTTTTTCTGCAGAAGCTTATATATTTTTTCCAGGAGGTTTTGGTACGTTGGATGAATTTTTTGAGATTATTACCCTTGTCCAAACAGGTAAAATAGAAAGGGTGCCTATTATTCTCTATGGATCAGCCTATTGGCAAGATCTCATGGATACTATTGGCAGAGAAATGCTCGAACGAACAGTGATCGATGCACAAGACCTCAATCTGTACACCATTACCGACGATGAACAACAGGTCATAGATATCATTCGCCAAACACCTATTAAAAGCGAAGTGCGTTTTAATCCAACAGATGATAAAAGAGTAGATTTATTCTGATGTTTGTATCTCTTTTTTGATTTCTTTGAATTCGTTTTCTATTTCTTTCAGGCGTTCTCGAGAGGCTTTGACCAGCTCACTACCCTCTTTGACGTATTGTAATGCCTTTTCTACATCGAGTTCCTTTTCTGACTCAAACCAAGAGACAATTTGAGATAACTTTTGTAAGTATTCGTTGATATTTATTTTTTCGTTTGTTTTTTTCATATAACTTTTGTCTGTATAGTACCAGAAGACACCTCTATCTCCAAGAGATCGCCTTGGTGTATCTCTGTGATATCTTTGACAATACTATCACCCTTTCTGACCAAGCTGTACCCCAAAGACAGCTGGCGACGCGGATCCGACAGAGCAAGAATCTGCTCGGTTTGTTGTATATTTTTTTGTACAAACTGAAGTCGATTACTAAAACTTGCATCGATTGTTTTTAGTGAACGTTGTATATAATCAGCTACGAATGCCACAGCTTGATCCAGCCGAGCGCACGAGGTCAGAAAACGCTGTTGCAGTGTACGAATGTATTGAAATAACGCATGCGATCTGTGCTCAATAGACAAAGCGGATTGTTCAATAAAAAACTTTTTACGAGTCAATAATTCTTCAAAAGAAGACATGAGTTGTTGTGAAAAAAGCAAAGATTTGGCACTGGCTTCTTTCCATGAACTATTCAAAACCGCAGTCACTGCAGTCGGAGTCGAAACATTGTAATCAGAGACAAGGCAGACCAGTGGAGCGTCTTTGTCATGACCAATACCAGTCAATACCGGGACGGGAAAATTGGCTATTTTACGTACCAACACTTCGTTGTTGAAAGCTAAAAAAGATTCAAGAGATCCTCCTCCACGCATCAACACCAACACATCAATATCTTTTTTGGCCAACGTATCAATGGCCAAGCTCAAGTCTTTGAGAGCATCTACCCCTTCTACCTTTGAATCAACAAAAGATATATCAAAACCATATCTACCCAAATTTGAACGAAAATCAGAAATGACTGCACCGCTTTTAGAGGTGATAACTCCTATCTTGTGAGGAAACAAAGGTATGGGACGTTTACGTTCTGGTGCAAACAAACCTTCGCTTGTAAGCTTTTTTTTCAATTCTTCATAGGCTTTTTGTAAAGCACCCGCTCCGACCAATTCGACAGATTCCACTTGTAAAGAAATAGTACCATTTGGTTTATACACACTCGGGTAAGCCGTCACCACTACTTCTATACCGTCAGACAACGCTACTGCGGACAAACGAAAATCCTGCTTCCACATAAAACACTTAATAGTACTTTGGTCGATACTATCTTTGATGGAAAAATATAAATAACTACGACCTTCGTACATCTGGACGCCAGAAATTTCTCCTTGAATACGAGCTTTCTTTTCTCGCAATGTCGTGTTGACCGCATCCAAGTACTGACTGACACTGAGTATATCCATGTTGGCTATTGTAGCATACATATTTTGATTTTATTTCTACCTATAGTATTCTATGAAGCAAGAGGAAGTCTGGTCTTTGTGCCTACCACCAGGCACCGTTTTTTCCTTAGCAATAAGGGAGCGACGCGGCTACACTGGGCTTCCTCGACCTTATCCAGCCACCACGGCTGGATTTTTTATTGAAAATCTGGTCGTACTATAGAGGAGACGGATTTCTTTGATAATGGAAACTCGGGCATACCGATGACATACGGACCTACTTGATACTGCCCAAAGATAAAGGTGATCGTGTCGTTTGTCATGTACCACGCATTAAAATTATCGGTATTAGGTTCAGTACCCAGATCGATCTGATCTCGAGTACTCTGTTCACCCAAAGAAGCATATAAATATGTTCGTGCTTGAGCAGAAATAGTCCGTAGATAGGTCGCATCAGTAAAGACGTCTTTCAGTGTCACGAGAGTACGGTCACTATTTTTGTACGTAAAGGTCAGTACTGCTGTGTTGCCATGTGCACCTCCGGTATAGGTATACAGCTGAAAGACAAAGGTAGTCGTGTTGGTACTCGTCGCTATGGCGTACGTCAGTATAGTCTGATACATCGCTCCCCCACCAAACTCTTGAGCAAAGGCTTCGGCGTCTCGTATATTCTGAGCATGCTCCCCTTGCACAGACGCAACAAATTGAGACACTTCAGTATATTGTCCTGGTGGTAACTTTGGATACGAAAGCTTGAGTTCAGCAAAATCTGTTTTTTCTTCCAGAGTGACGGTTTCAAAAACGGCAGTCTGTGACACAGATTCGGAAGAAGGTAGCGATGTCTCTGGTTTTTTGATATACGGCGTTAAAATGATAAGAAAAATCAGTAGAATAATAATAGTGATAACAAAGAGAATGGCTCGTTTCATATCCGGATTATACCACCCCTAGTTTTCTTGTAAATCGAGACAAACGGAATTGAGACAATATCGCTTTCCTGTTTCAGTGGGTCCATCTGAAAAGACGTGCCCTAGGTGAGAGTGACACTTGCTACAAATGATCTCGGTACGAAGCATACCATGTGAGTCATCTTGCTTGTATTCGACTGCTCCAGGTATAGCTTCATCAAAAGACGGCCACCCCGTACCAGAGTCGAATTTTGTGTTGGAATCAAAGAGAGCTTGACCACAGACTTTGCAGGCATACATGCCATCTTTTTTTTCGTGCACATACTTTCCAGAAAAAGGAGCTTCGGTCCCCCCTTCTCGCAATACAGCATATTCTTCTCTGGTTAATTTTTTCTTTATATCTTCTTCATTCATGATAGATGTGCTATGTAGTCACCAAACTCTTTTTGAATTTTTTGCAGTTTTGGGTTGATGACCAACTCACAGTACGGATTGTGCGTATTGCGAGCATAATAATCCCTGTGGTAGTCTTCTGCTTCATAAAAAACATCAAGCTCGGTCACCTCGGTCACCACCGGTGCACCTTCTTTTTTTGATTCGTTGATCTCATGGATCATGTTTTGGATTTCTCTTTTTTGCTGATCGGTCGTATAAAACACCACTGACCGATACTGAGTCCCCACATCATTTCCTTGCCTATTTTTTGTCGTAGGATTGTGGCTGTTGAAAAATACCAAAAGTAGTACACGCAGAGGTACTTTGACTGGATCATAGACCACTTTGACACACTCAGCATGGCCGGTGTCTCCAGTAGACACTGTCTGATAGGTAGGCTGTGCTGTGTGTCCACCACTGTATCCAGGCAAGACACTCTGTACGCCAGCTATTTTTTTAAACACAGCTTCGGTACACCAAAAACATCCTCCTCCAAACACAATTGTTTCTGTTTCGTGGTGTATCATATGTATCCTTAACGACTAACAGTGAGCGTCACTCCATTACTCTTGACTGTACCATTGCGCACAGTGATGGTGTATGTGCCAGTGGTAAAGGTATCAGGAATACGCACAGCCGAAACAAATTGTGACAAAACAGTTGTTGGATATGCTGCTGCATTTATCTCCACCACACTACTGCTGTCAAAACCATCACCATACACATAGACAGTCACTCCAGGGTTCACAGGATTTGGTGTAACCAGAGAAATACTTGGGGTTTTTTGGGATTGGTTCGTTGAGACAGGTGTGGGAGATGCTGGCTGGCTATCTACAGAACTTATAACGGGAGGTTGTACAGAAGTACTGCCTGTCTGAGTGTTTGGATTAGATATAGTTATTTGCACCCCATTACTTTTGAGAACTTCATTTGTCGTACGATTGCGTACAGTAACGACATATGAACCAGCTATAGTGGTAGTTGGTAAAACAAGTGTAGCCTTGGTCGAAGACAAAACCGTACCAGAAGCTGGTGAAGCGTTTATTTCAATAACACTAGTACTATCAAAATTTTCTCCGATTATAGACAGAGTCTCACCAGCACGTGCTGGGTTTGGTGTAATAGAAGTAATTTTCGGACTCTTAGTAACAACTGGTGGAGGCACAGGTGTGGTGGCACCAGAAGTGGTCACAGTATATGTCGTCTTGTTACTGCGCACACCATCGCTCAATACTGCCATTTCCAGAGTAGTGCCTGTGGATGGTACTGTCGTAAAGAGATAGTCTGCAAGGGTAAATGTAACAGCTGTTCCGTTTGAAGCTACATACAAACGATCTGCCTTACCTACCAACGTACCGTCTTTGTATATCTCCACCAGTGAGGCGTTAAATAATCCTTTACCTAAAAGGGTAATACTGGTTCCGAGAGGGCCAGATGCTGGATTGACTGAAGAGAGAACTGGGGTACTTGTTTTTTGAGTAGCTTCTGAAGCGACGATCGTCAAAGGCAGACCTTTTGTCTTTACGTTGTTTTTCATCATCGTCACTGTAAAAGTGTACGTACCTCCTACAAAATGCTCTGGCACTATGATCATGGCCACGGTCGGAGAGATGATTTTTGGAGTCAATACCAAATTATCTACATATACCTTTAAATCATCGCCAGAAAAGTTTTCTCCATACAAATAAATAGACACTCCAGGATTAGCTGTGGTCGGGTAGATCATGGATAATACCGGTTCACCGCTCGACGCAGCCGTAGTAGATTTCGCTGTATCAGCAGATACTTGCGGGGTCGTCTGTGGTGTAGGTTGGCTAGGGGTTGTAGGGGTAACTGGCACAGAAGCGGTCGATGTACCACCACAGCTCACCTCTTTGACCTTTGCTCTGGTCAGTGGTCCGACAAAACCAGTAGGACTGATACCGTATTTTGATTGGAAATCTTTAATCGCTTTTATGGTCAATAGTCCTGCGTATCCAGTGGACTCTTGATTAAATACCCCTTGTGTATTCAAAAAATCTTGGAGCAGAGAGACTTCTCCATTTGTTGTAGCATCTTTGGATCGATAGCGAATGTCTTTGGTCAGTGTGATACACGCTGAGGTCGTGGATGATTCTGGATCAATATCAGCAGGCAAGGTGGCGCTGATCGCTGTGGCCCCCTGGGTCTTTTGTTGACCAGAAATTTCTTTTTGTAAAGACTGCACAACCGCCCACAGAGCAGTAACATCTTGGCTGGTAGCCGCTGAAGCTACCGGTGCCAAACACACAAAAGTTAGTACTAACAAAATACGTATATAACGAAAGATCATGATATCGTCAAAATATATAATAATATACTGATAAGTATAGTATCTTTAAAAAGAAAAGTATACTCTCTAGCGCTTCAAAATGTAGACATTGAGAAAGACGAGGAGGAAACTAATAGCTAGTGGACCTAAAATAAAACCGAGAGGTCCAAAAAAAGACAAACCACCGAGGACAGAGAGTAGGATAATAAGAGGGTGCACGTCTGCTTTGTGACCAATGAGCCGAGGGCCAAGGAAATTATCGATCAGTCCTACAAACAACCCTCCCCACAATAGCAAACCCACACCAAAATATGTTTGACCAGTAGCAAACAAATACAATGATGCTGGCACGATCACCAGAGCCGTACCAAAACCTGGAATAATAGCGCACACTGCTGCGACCATACCCCACAACACCATATTAGGCACACCAAAGAGAAATAGACCAAGCGCCGTCACCAGACCCTGAATCAGCGCAATGACGAGTGTACCTCCCACCACAGAGTGAATGATGTCTTGCATGGAACGTACTATCTTTTTGTCCATATCATCATCAAGTGGGCTGAACAGAGTGATAAACCGACGCAACTTTGTACTATCACGCAAAGCATAAAACAACGTGACAAAAAAGATAAATATATTAAATAAGATATTTGAAACACTAGAAAAGAGGGCTCCTGAATGATCCACTACAAAAGCCAAAGCGTACTCTATGTATTGATCAATATCAAAGACAAACTCTTCTGAACCAGGAATGAGTCCAGAAAACCAGCCGAACATAGCTTTGAGTACATGATTGATTTTTTCATCACCATGCAAACTGACATAGTCATACAAATCGATTGATTCTTGAAACACTTGAAAAGCAAGCGCTACCAGTGGTCCTAAAAAGAGGATAACGACCAGTAAGGTAGAGATAAACGCAGCCACACTTTCACGACCACGTACCATACGTACGATACGTACATAAATCGGTTGGCAGATAACAGAGATAACCAAAGCCATAATGGCTATCTGCAAAAAAGGGACAAAAATAAAAAAATTGAGCGTAACAATACCAATGAATACAGCGATCACAAAATATGATTGTATAACATTGATTGACATAGTATTACTATACAATATTTTTTAGTTTACAGGAATACTACCCTGACTGTGGATTGTAAAGCGACACCCTTTTTGTACCACAGGAATAAATGTCTGACAAAACACCTCGCTCTCTTCTGCAGATACAAAACGAGGTACACTTTTTTCAATCACGTATGGATGTATCTGATACGACACCTCATCCCCTATTTCCATGGACACCGCGATACCTTTGTTTGTCTCTATAGTATTTTGATCAAAAATAAAATTACCCAGTGAATAAAAAATGGGAGTATTTTTGTATATGTCCATAGACTGAATGACATGTGGATGGTGACCGATAATAACATCTGCCCCGTGATCAATCAAAGCACGAGCAAAGACTTCTTGGGTCAGACGATCTGGTGTCGGTCTGTATTCAAGCCCCCAGTGTATATGCACAATCACCATATCCACTTCACCGTCAAGTTTTTTTACCAAAGGATAATATTTGGCTACCGGCACTGGAGCGATTGTTTGGTCGATACCGACAAAAGCAAACGTTTTACCTTGTATCTCTTTGATCACATAGCTACTCTCTACTGGTGTATTACCGATGACTGTGATACTGGATGAAGCGAGATATGCATTGGTCGATTGCACACCAGCACGATAACAATCAAAGATGTGATTATTGGCCACCGTGACCATGGTAAAACCAGCTCGACGCAACATATCACCAGTCGTACTTGCAAACTGAAAATTATATGCTTTTTGTTGACACTTCTCTCGGGGCATTTCGACAATCGGTCCCTCCAGATTACCCAACACCACATGCATCCCTTTTACGAGACCGCTCTCTCGTAGCCCAGCAAATGGATCGTATCCTTTTGCCATGGCTACGCGCACCCCACGATCAAACATCATGTCTCCAACATGAAGCATGCGTATGGTGGTATCTTTTTTTACAAAAATAGGAGACCATAAAACATCAGGAAATATACTCATCCCTACAATACCAAGACACACTATGCACAATCCGATAAATATGTTTTTAGACAAAATATAATATAACAGATAAAAGGAGAGTGTTTAAAATAGCGTATGAGACATTGAGATAGACCAATTGTATTGGTTTACGCTCCCAAAGATACGGACCAAGATATTCTGGAAAAGAAAAACCGAGCCAGATCAAAAGTACTGTAGAAAAGAAAGCCATGAAAGTAGTGAGCGGTAAAAACTGCATCAACATATACAAGACCGTGGCCGAAATGACGTTGTTTACAAACATGATAAACATTTTACTCATCATCCCCTCTTTTTGAGCTTCGGCCATGTCTGCCTCAGTAAAACCCATGAGCGCAGACCATTTTTTACCAAAGAGAACCGTATACCAAAGAGAACCAAAGACAAATGTAGCAACACTAGCAATAAGTACTGATAGCATGATTATGTGTTATATACTAATAACTCTATTATACCAGATATACGTGAGGTGCGTAACCCTCAGCGACCAGCAGCTTTCTTTTTTGATCCTGACCTCTATTGTACTGACCCAAGCTCCCATCTGACCGAATGACTCGGTGACAAGGAATAGTGGGGTCATAGTTTTTGGAGAGAATAGTACCCACAGCTCGCACGGCTTTGGGTGAGCCAGCACGTGCTGCCACCTGAGCATAGGTCAAAACTTGCCCTTTGGGAATCTTTTGCACCACGTTGTACACTCTTTGGGTAAAAGTTGTCATTTTCCCCTGCTTTTCTACAGGTCTTTTATTTTGGTTAAAATTAATAGATCTGATATCTCACGGCCAACCACCACATGATTAGCATATATATCGCTAGTGGTACAAAAAGGTATGCATATAACCGCATACATACACGAGACAAAACTAGCTTGTTTTGCACATACACATCTGGTTGTGTTTTAGATAAGGTCGATAATAGACGACTACCCATAAAGATACCCAGAATTGGGGGAAACAAATGCATGATTCCTATAAAAACAAACCAAATGGAATTGTATGTGTAATACAAAATACCATCTACTACAGCAATGACAATAAACAAACCCACATTAAACATTAAAACGTTTGATACTGATTGTATACCCCTATCTTCCACACTCATAAAAACCAATAGAACGAAACATGCGGTCAATACGGTTAAAAATGCGATTCCAATCAATATCAATGGAAATAAAAAGAATGCACCCTCCCCTCCGAACTTTATATGGTAAGCCCCTATCACAACGAGAAAGAAGAAAACAGACAGTAGACATTGAAACGTCTGGAACAATATTTGTTTTATCATAATACACTTAATTGTATCACAGCACCTGATATTGCAATTATTTTTTCCCCTTCTTTTTCTTTTGAGCTGATTTTTCGAGAAATGTATGTTGCATGTCTTGTATTTCTTTTTTAGACAAACCGTGCAACCAAGCCGTCCTTTTGTCCGAATCTTCTTTAAACTCAAAATCTTTTTCTAAAACCTCTCGTTCCACTTCGAGGGCTTTTTGGTTGTAGCCAAGGAGCTTCATACCAGAGAGAGTCCGTACACGAGAGAGAGCTACATAGCCCATCCCCGGAACGAAAGACTTTGAAAGATCGACTTCCAAAGCATCTAGGGACATCCCCTGACTCTTGTGTACCGTGATAGCCCAGGCTAGACGCAGTGGCAACTGGCTGACTTGGGCTTTGACCACTCCATCTTCTTCGATTTTCCACACCTCTTTGGCTGTTTGAATACGTCGCCTATCCAAAGTCTCTACCACCGGATCACCAAAAGCGGAAATATCACACACATACCCCAGAGTACCGTTGACGTACAAACCTTCTGGATGATTTTTAGTAAACATCACTTTCGCTCCCACTTTCAAGAGGAGTGTGGCTGGCGACAGACAACTTTTTTTGAGAGCTTCGACCAAAAAGTCGTTACCGGTACTGGTCATGGTGTACGAATAACTTTTACCAGAGATAAGGGTGAGTTGTCTGTTATTCATATCGTCCACATCGACATTGTGGGTAAAAAGCTTTGTCGGTTCACCATCGACTTCTATGTCTTTGTGTAGTCGACTATCGAGCAACTCTGTCGTCTGTCTATCCACCTCACCCGCTCGAATAGTATTGAGAAGTTTCAAATGTTCTTTGTCTTTTTGGCGATACTGTTCCTCTAGGTAGCAGACAAAAAAATTACCGTCGATAAAGCTGCGGGCATTGTAAGCAAAATGAGCACCACCGTCTTCACTCATACCACGAGAAATAGGAGGTAGCTGAAAAAAATCACCACAGAGAATCACTTGCAACCCTCCAAACGGCTTTGCGCTCTGCTTCATGGCCTGAGCCAATATATGAATCATATCCAACCGATGAGCATGAAGCATGGATACCTCATCAATAATCAATACTTTCGTAGTCGCAAAGCGTTTGTATATATATTGTTTTTGGATAAGGTCCTCGAGGTCATAGTCCGAGAGGCTTTCCTTCATACCAAGACCTGACCACGAGTGTATCGTTTGACCATCGAGGTGGGTAGCTGCAATGCCTGTCGAAGCAGTGATCGCCACTGGCACACTTTTGGTATGTAGATAGTCAATGTATTCACGCAAGACATGAGTCTTGCCGGAGCCAGCCGGCCCAGTCAAAAAGACGTTTTTGCCCATCTTTAATATCTCAAGCGCATCCTTTTGTGTCATGTACTGTATGATATCAGGTAGTACACAAATAGAGAAACTATAGACCTAATCTCTGTATTAAATCATCTACTTCTTTTACTACAGCGTCACGCACGTCAGCATGAGGTGCTTCTTTTTTACTAGGATCTGGTATGGTCCACTCTTCCATGGATATACCAGACTCTTTGACATACGCAGGCAACGTATCACCAAGGTTACCCATGAGTATAATTCTGTCTGCCTGAGACACTATTTCGGGAGTAATCCTGTTCACTATATTTTGAGTCATATCAAAACCGATCTCTGCCATTGCATTACTGCCTTTTTCAGAAATCATTGAGACTGTTTTACCCGCTCTTTCATCTGAGACGACAGTACCAGCAGAAAAAACTCCAATTTCTGGTCTTTTGTGTTTGAGTATGGTGGCAGCCATTTGACTACGGTTTATATTTCCTTCACAGATAAAAAGTATATTCATACCGAAAGTATGACATAAGTATTTAATATATAAAAAAACTGGATGATATCCAGAAATTGTCTTATTTATAGTGATGTTGAATCAATCTAATCTTCTTGAGTATCGCTCTTAGTATCTGCGGAGGGGACAAGCAACCAAAGGAGTGCGATGATGGCTAAATAAGTATGATCAGAGTAATACAAAAGTATTGCCATACCCAGTCGTGGAGCAAATAAAATTGTGGCAAGATAAATAATAATAAGCATATTTCCGCAAAAGATACTACCACGAAAAGTACATCTGAGCAATAAAGACCTTGGTATCTTTGATACATCAAAAAGTCCTACCCGTAATAGGTGTCTGTGAGAAAGGGTTTATTTCTTCCCCCTCTTCCACTCCTCTATCTTTTTGTGATCTCCAGAGAGGAGAACTTTTGGGACGCGATATTTTTTTCCTTTGTATTCCAATACTTCCGGGCGAGTATACGAGTCCCCTGCAGCCCGAGACTCTTCGAGAGAAGAAATGTTACCAAGCACTCCTGGAATATGCCGAGCGATGCAGTCGAGGAGGATCATGGCAGGCAATTCCCCACCAGTCAGTACATAGTTACCCACAGACACTTCTTCCATCTTGAACACTTTTTTGACTCGAGCGTCGATCCCTTCGTAGCGACCACACACAAAAATAATATCGGTATATTTTGCTTTGACCACTTTTTCAGCATACGTTGTATCAAACAGTTTTCCTTGTGGAGCAAAGAAAATGATTTTTACTTTATGTTTTGTCTTTGTTTTCTTTTTCTCTATCTTCTTGAGTACAGACTCGATGGCCCGGATGACAGGTAACGCTTCGATCACCATACCTGGTCCACCACCGTACGGCCTCTGGTCGATATGACGAAACTTGTTGTCGGCAAAATCACGAGGATTCACACAGGTGATTGTAATCTTTTTGTCTTCTCGGGCACGTTTAAGGATCGACTCACCGAGGTACGAGTCAAGTGACTGCGGAAATAAGGTAATAATATGAAAATGCATAGGTAAATACAATTATACCACATTTTTATAAAAAAGAAAAGACTCATCGTGAGTCTATCAGTTGATCTGCCAGGGAACATGCTTTTTTTAATTCCCCTTCAGTAATATACAGCGGGTTTTTGTTTACAAACTCTGACACAAACAAGAAATCAGCTACAGAACCACAGAATCTCAACATCGAAATCTTTAAGAAACTTTTCTGTAACCCTCTACAGGATTTGAAGTGTGGGGTTTCTTCTAACTTTTTTTGATTCTCACGAACACGTGCTTCTTCTGCTCCTCTTTTTTCGTCGTACAGATCGTCGTAGTGTCCCATTCTGGCCACAGCATAGCACATTGTACGAAAAAGAAAACTGATCGAGAGATCAGTTTTCTTTTATATGAAATATAGATTGTTGAAAACTAGAGATTAAGATCGGCCATAGCCTCATCCACTGTTTTGACAGCACTCCCACGAGTATCTTTGACACCACCTTCTGGCTCGTTGATTTTGAGGTTTACTCGAGCATTGTTTTTCATACCGACGACACGCAAGAGAGTACGGATAGCTTTAGCGGTATTACCCTCTCGACCGATGATTTTTCCCATATCTTCTCGGTTGACATCGAGTGTCATCAAAACACCCATTTCGTCTACAGTACGATTGATTTTAACATCTTCTGGGTGATCCACCAGAGATTTAATGACAAAGTCTAAAAATTGTACGTCTGATTCCATGAATTTCTTTCAGTTAATTGTAAAGGAATACATCTATAAGTATAGAAACATTTTGACACAGAGTCAATAATATGATGAGGATAGACTAGGCAGCAACCTCGGCTACAGTTTCTTCTGCAGGAGCTTCTGGAGTCACTGCTGGAACAACGTCAACTGCTTCTGGTGCCGTAGCTACTGGAGCTGCTTCAGCTGGGACCTCTTTCTTGATTGCTTTTTTGAGAGGCAATACGTTTATTTTTTTACCAGAGACTAGTTTTGCATCTACCAACATATTGTGTACTGTGTCTGTTGGTTTAGCTCCCTTTGAGATCCAGTATGATACTCGCTCTCCCTTGATGACCGCTTTCTCTCCACGGCGAGCGTCATAATTACCCAAGACTTCAAGGTATTTACCACTTTTAGTACTGTTTTTTGAGTCAGTCAAAACAAGCCGAAATACTGGTTCGTGCTTTCTGCCTACCCGTTGTAGTCGTATTTTTAACATGGTAGAGATAATAACAAACATAAGGAAAATGGTCAACTTACTTTATTTTTGCTAGAATGGTCGGCATGAATACTACAAAAGAGGAAAGATTTGAAGGACCGATCAGTATCAACTCCAAAGGAATCGGTTTTTTGAGCATGGGAGACGACACCCTAGAGATAGAAACGAAAAATCTCAAGAGAGCATTGCCGGGAGACACCGTCGTCGCTGTCCCTACTGGCGAACGAGGTCGCAACAAACCCCTTGGCAAAGTACTCGAGATCACCAAACGAGCCAAAGAAGAATTTGTCGGTACTGTGGAAAAAGATAATGGTGATACCTACGTCATTCCTGATGACAAGCGTGTCTATGTCGATATTTTTATTCCCGAAGACCGCGATGTGCTGGATGGTCAAAAAGTATTGGTCAAAATCACCGACTGGGACAGTTCTCGTCTGACTGGCTCTGTTATAAAAGTGATCGGCACCAAAGGCGAAAACAATACTGAAATGGAAGCAATTGTCTTGGAAAAAGGTTTTCGTGTCGAGTTTCCACCAGAAGTTGAAGCTGAAGCTCAACAACTAAAAAAACAATACAAAGAGAGTTTTGAAACAGAAGTGACCAAGCGCCGAGATATGCGTGGGATACCTACCTGTACCATCGACCCTTTTGACGCCAAAGACTTTGACGATGCATTGTCTGTCGAAGAAAAAGGAAATGGATTATATGAAATAGGAGTACACATTGCCGACGTCTCTCACTTTGTCCGACCGGGCAGCGCTCTCGAAAAAGAAGCTGAAAAAAGAGGGTTGTCGGTCTACCTCGTCGACCGAACCATTCCCATGTTGCCAGAAATCTTGTCCAACGATCTGTGTTCACTAAACCCAGAGGAAGACAAGTTTACCTTTTCTGCCGTCTTTACCCTGAACGAAGCGGGAGAAATCCAAGATGAATGGTTTGGACGCACGGTCATATACAGTGACAAACGCTTTACCTATGAAGATGCACAAGCAGTGATCGACGGTAAAACAGATGGTCCACTCAAAAAAGAATTGGGTATCTTGCATCGTATAGCCAAAAGCCTGGAAAAGAAAAAATTTCAAAATGGAGCAATCAACTTTGAAACAGAAGAAGTAAAGTTTGAGCTCGACTCTGCCGGTAAACCGATCCGTGTATACCGCAAAGTCCGTCTAGATACGCACAAACTAGTCGAAGAGTTTATGCTGTTGGCCAACCGCCGAGTAGCAGAATATATTTTCAAATCCCAACTCGAAGGTCTAGAACGCAAAGGGGCACAATCGGTCTATCGTATCCACGATAAGCCAGACGTAGAACGCATCCAAGATTTAGTGACATTTTTGAAAGCTCTTGGTTTTGATCTGCACAACAAAGACGGCGAAGTCACTTCTCGAGATATCAGCCGTCTCCTCAAAGAAGTCGAGGGTACACCAAACGAGGAGGTGATCAAAACAGCAACCATCCGCAGCATGGCCAAAGCTGTATACTCGACTAAAAATGTCGGACACTTTGGTTTGGCATTTAAATACTACACTCATTTTACTTCTCCAATTCGTCGATATCCAGACGTCCTGGTGCACCGCTTTTTGGAACGAGAGCTCTCTGGCGGCAAAATCGAACAAAATGAATACCAAAAATACGAACGCTTGTGTGTAGAATCTTCTGAAAACGAAAAGCGGGCTACGGATGCCGAGCGCATGAGTATTAAATACAAACAAGTCGAATACATGCAAAGCCGAGTCGGACAAACATTTGCTGGCACCATCACTGGTGTGACCGAGTGGGGTATCTATGTTGAAGAAAAAGAGACAAAATGCGAAGGTATGATCAAACTAAAAGATTTGGGTAATGACTTTTTTACCCTCGATGAAAAAAACTATACGGTACGAGGTGACAAAACAGGCGCGACCTTTCGTCTCGGCGACTCTGTCACCTTCAAGGTAGTGTCTGCCGATCTCGAAAAAAGAATCCTCGACTATACGCTGGCCTAGCTTTGTATAACAAAAAAAAGACTCGACCCACGCGGGGAATCGAGTCTGTGAGAAAAAGCAAGCAAGCAAACGGAATTAATCTTCTCACTCACATAGCCTATCTAACATAAAATAAAAACGCAACTACTTTGCTAC
>JACCDR012126530.1_pt1 | contig 18398 bp, 29 predicted proteins | sample 7446431 | NCBI WGS metagenome assembly JACCDR01 (sample SAMN15323443, study PRJNA562643) | freshwater metagenome | isolation source: river surface water | place: USA:Blue River Watershed | collected 2017-08-17
CAGGTCACCGTGGACGGGTTCCGGCGGCCGCGGTCACGGGGCCGGGGAACGGAGTGGCCGGCGTGCCCGGCGCGGCGTGTCCTGGCCCAGGTGCCGGTGCCGTGGGCGCCTCCGTTCACGGCGGGGTGCGTCCGCTGCGGCCGGTCGACGAACCGGGTGGACCTGGATGGCGTCGGGTGGTGCGGCGGTGAGCCGGCGCCGCGGGAGTTGGGAATGCCGTGGTGGCCGGCCAGCCCTCCCGACGATTCACGCTAGGGTTGTGTCCTTTCCGGGGTAGACTGTACGGTGAGCGGGATATTTCATGCCCCCCTTCACCTGCACAGGAGCAGCTACGTGGCGGATTTCACCGATCTCCCTGAAGACGGCCCGCTGGTCAACCCCGCCGGAGCCAAACCGGAGCCGGAGGGGGACCTGTCCAAGAACCTGCTGGGCATCCTCGACGACAAATACCCGGCGTGGTTCACATACCGGCGGCACATCGACATGCCCGACAGGGACGACGTCGCCGACCTGCTCGACGAGCTGGGCGACGTCGACGAGTCCGGGCTCCCCGAAGACAAGCAGGGATCGTTCTACCTGGTCTACCTGACCGACCGGGCAGGTAACCGCACCAGGTTTCTGCTGCCCGAAGGGGTGGTGGCCGCGTGCGTGCTCGTCCTCGCCGCCCGGGAGGATGCGCTGTTCGCCCGACGGCTGGAATACCTCCCCGGCATGATGCCGTGACCGATTCCCACGCCGACGTGGCGGCCGCGCCCGGGGCGGGCGCGGCCGGGGTGTGGAGGGTCGAAATCGTCATGCCGTGCTGGGACACCGGAAAGCACCGCGGGGAGCCTGTCGGCTGGTTGTCGATGAACAACCTTCCCGACGACCGCTGGGCAAAGATCAAATGGGGGAAGGCGAAGAAGTTGTGGCGGCTCGCCGCCTTCGAAGCGATCGTCGCCGCCCGGGTCCCCCGTCACCTCCCCCGGATTCATCTCGATGTAGAGATCCGCACCCCGATCAACAACATCAAGGATCCGGCCAACCTTGAGCTGACCCTGAAACCGATCATCGACGCCCTCGGCCCGGAACGGATCTACGAACAGAAGGTCATGAAAACCGTCCGGTACGGCCGCCAAACCGTCACCGTGCCGACGCGCCGCACCGTCGCCGAGATCGGCCGCGGTGTGATCCCCGGCGACGACCCGCGCTACCTGCAGCGCTCCGAGACGACGTTCGGCCGGTCCCTCGGCCGCAAAAACCCGATCAAGGGCGTGGTCATCCTGACGATCCGGAAACTCGACGCCCTGGAGGCGGCATGACCAGCGAACCCGTCGACCTGATCGTTGGTGCCGCCCGGAAGCAGGGGCTGATCGAGGCGGCCGCCGACCGGATGGTCCTCGCCGGCCTGTTCAGCCGCCGCGACCAGGCCATCCGCTACGCCACCCAGATGTGGCCCGACCCGACCATCCTCGTGTCCCGCGGCCAGGTGTGGCAGCTGCGGGGCCCCGCCCAACTCGGAGACATGCCGGGCGCGACCGGGACCGTCGACACCACGGTGACGATCGACGTGGTCGACCGGTACCAGCAGATGGTCGGCGTCGGCGGCGGCCGGTACCTGAACTACGCGGTGTACCTGACATCTCGGTACCGGCTCGTCGACTGGCCCGCCGACCTGCCGGTGTCCGACGGCGCCCATCACGACCCGCAGCCGCCCGGCGCGTCGCTGCCACCACCCGAGGAACAGAACACCGACGACGGCGAAGACGACAAATTCGACCCCCACAGTGTGTTCGTCCTTATCCAGGACAAGGCCCAACTGGAGGCCTACTACAAAAGACGGCTTGCCGGCGGGCCCGCCGGCCACGGCACCTGCTGGAAGCCGATGACCCGACCCCACTGGCGATCCCAGCCGACCACGTGCCCCACCTGCTACGTCACCAGCATCGACTCGCTGTCCTACCTGGCCGACCCGGTCAACCTCGACAACTACCGGTCCGGGTGGGGCGACTTCGTCGCCACGTTCGACCGACGCGATGCGTTCCTCGACTACTTCAACATGATCTCCCCGGACGGGTTCGAAACCGACGTGGTCGTGGCCGCGTATCTGGGGCACTGGCTGTGGCAGTCCGTCCGCGGCGAGGTCGTCGCCGAGCACGGCGGCACCGTCGAATCCTGGGACGCCGGGTTCATGTGGGCCGGGTTCATGGCCGACCGGATCATCGCCGAGTTTCCGCTCGCCGACCCGACCGTCGATCTGCCGGCCAACCACCCCCTCATCCAGTGCGACGGCCAGGAAACCATCTTCTAGAGGAGCGGCATGTTCTTCCGGAACCGGAACTCCATCCCACCGGTAGCCACGACACGTGACCTCCGCGTTGACGCGGTCGCGTTCGCCATAATGCTCGTCCTGGTGGCAGCCGAGTTCGTCTTCCTGGACCCGCCCCGATGGTCGGCCGCGCTCGTGATCGCCGCTCTCGCCGTGATGACCGCCATCATGACGACGACCATCCGGAAGTACCGGTACTGGCGGCGGCACCCGACCCTCCTCAACCTCTTCCGCCGCATCGGTGACCAGGCCACACGGATGTACAACAACGGCCACCCCTTCGACGTGCAGCCCGAGCCGGTGGTTGCGTACCTGCACCGCGCCGACGACGCCGCCGGCGACGCGGTGATCGCGGTGCGGCGTCGGTTCACCTGGCGCGGACACGCGTGGTACCTGGTCAGCCGGAACCTGGCAGAAAACGTCGAAGAGGTCGAATCAGCCCTCGCCGAGGGCCGCACCGCTGTCATGTTCGGCGAAACCTTCATCGTTCACCCCGGCCAGGTCGTACTCGCGTTCCACGAATCCGAAACCCTGACCGTCGACGCCGACGGGTCCCTGTCCGTCCGCCACCCCGACTACGGCTCGTTGTGGCGACGGTTCCGGACCGCCCGGGCGCTGCTGCGCAGCGGCTACGTGTTCCTGAGCGAATCCGAAACCGCCGCTCTCGCCGAACAGCTTGAACGATCCGAACCGATCGATCCGGAACCGGAGAACTGAGGAGCCTTACGTGTCCACGACCACTACAGTCCGGGCTTTGCCGGACCTCGACGGGTTCGACACCCACTACCGGGTTCGGATCTCCTGCGTCGGTGACGACGGCGACATGGTCATGCTCGGCCACGTCCCGCCACGCCGGGCGATCGCTGCCGTCCGCGCCTACCTGCGCCGCCTCCTCGGTAACCAGATCGAGGTCGATGACCAGCTCAACCACCGTCTCGGCCGCATCCCGTGGGTTCGGGAGTTCGCCCGAACCCACGACGCCGACGACATGTTCACCCCGGGCCAGCACCGGTGGGCGACCCTGGTCCGCACCTGCGACCGGTGGCCCGTCTGCCGCGACCCGGGCCACGAGTGCGGGACCCCCGCCCCCTGCGAAACGATCGCCACATACCCGTGGTGGATCACCTGGGACGGTGTCACCGCCGACACCCCGGACGCGTTCCCCATCACCTACTGGGCCGAATAGGACCGCCGGAAGGAACCCCACCGTGACGTACCTGAAGACCAGCGCCGAGTTCCTCGACGAGGCCCGCGCCCGGGCCGCCTCCGCCTACTCCCGCTCCAACGACATCGTCGACGTGGACGTTCTCGACGCGGTCACCGCCGAAATCGCCGACCAGGCCGCCGACCTCGCCCTCCGTGCCCGCCGAGCCACCCGGTCCGGCCGCGAATCCGACCTGGACTTTCCGTTCGCCGCGGTCGCGGATCTCCTCGCTGCCGTCGCCGCTCTCCGTGCCGCGCTCGGCTACTCCGACACCCCTACCGAAGCGGAGGTGTTCGCGGACAACAGCGACGCCGAGGCCGCCCACACCCGCGGCCTCGACCAGCTGCGGCTGCACCTGATCGCCGAACACGGATACGTCCTGGCACCGTCCGCCACCGACCGGGAAGTCATGCAAGCCCACGTCGCCGAACACACCATGGAATGGCCCGACTTCGGAGCCCACCACATCGAATTGCTGACCTGGGATTCCGACACCGCCACCACGGTGATCCGGTCCCTGGCCCCGGCCGGCGCCGAAGACCAGTTTCAGCGGGCGTTTGAAGCGATCCGGGCCCGCCACGAACACGGCACCGAAATCCCGCCCGGCGTCGTCCGGGCCTGAACCGCCACCGTTCCCCAAACGGAAGGACCACCATGCCTGCCACCAACCCGCCGGCCAACCCACTGGCCAACCCGCCGGCCCGGCCACCGGACGAATTCGACCCCGGCGACGTCATCTCGGTCGGCGGCGCGCCGAGAATGGCCCTCGGCCAGCTCGCCGAACTCGCGTTCGCGCACGACCCGCCCGGGCACCCGACCGACCTCGGCACCCTCCTCACCACGCTGACCGCCGCCGCCCGCAGCCCGCTCGGCCTGACGCCCGGCCGCTGCGCGACACAGGAATGCCAATACCCGCCGGAATACCTGGGAACGTTCGTCAACCCCGACAACCCCGCCCGGAACATGCCGGACACCGCGTACTGCCAGCGGTGCGGCTACCTCACGTACTCCGCCGGCATGTACACCGACGTCCACACCCTGTACGGGCATCCCGCCGTCCCGCCGGAGCCGTACCTCGGCCGGCACGACACCGCGATCGGCTGGACCCACATGCCCGGCACCCGCGGCCGCACCATCGTCTCCGTCACCGGCTGCGACCCGGTCTCCCCCGGCTGCGACAACTGCTACTCCGCCCTCGCGTCGTCGATGCCGCGGCTGACCCGCCTCGAAAAGTACGCCGGCGTCGCCGTCGACGGAAAGTTCACCGGCCTGGTCAAAACCCACCCGCTGATCCTCGACAAGGCGTTGACGGTGCAGCAGCGGTGCACCTACTTCCACAACTCCATGTCCGATACGTTCCACCCGAAGGTCGCCGACGGGCACATCGCCTACTGGCTGTCGATCGTCGCCGCGACGCCCCGCCACAACTGGATCCAGCCGACGAAACGACACGCCCGGATGGCGTCGCTACTCACCTCGACCCGGCTTCTCGGCCTGGTCGAAGCGAACTGGGAGCGCCGGTTCCCCGGCGAGGAGTTCCCGGGGTGGCCGTTGGCGAACCTCGCCGTCGGCGTGTCCGTCGAAGACCAGGACCGCGCCGACATGAGGATGCCGTACGCGGAACGGATCGTCGACGACGTCGCCTGCGTCGTCGTCTCCGCCGAGCCGCTGCTCGAGCGGACCACGCTGCGGCGGTGGCTGAACGGACCGGCCCGCGACAAGCTGTGGGTGATCGCCGGGGGCGAGTCCGGCCCGGGCCACCGGCCGGTCGACCTGGATCACGTACGGCAGCTGCGGGACGAGTGCGGCGAGGCCGGGGTGCCGTTCTACTACAAGCAGGAGGGCGGACTGAAACCCACCTCCGGCGGCCGGATCCTCGACGGGCTCGAGCACGACGGCTGGCCGGCGATGGCGTACCGGCCGGTCCCGGGGTGGCGACGCAGGAAGGCAACACGGTGACCCCGTGGTGCGAGGGCGACGGAGAGTTCGATCTCAGCGTTGACCGGCGGGTCACCGGGGATGTGCGGGTGATCGGGAGGTTGTGATGGGTGTTGTCGCCGTGGCCGTGGTGGTGGCCGTCATCGCGTTGTGGGTCGTGATGCTTGAGGTGGTGATCCCCGCGGCGTACCGCCGGGCGCGGGATCGTGAGGTGGAGCGGGCCCGGCGGGAGTTCAGGCGGCAGATGCGCGACGTCGACGACACCTAGGTGTTGTGCGGAATGCAGGGAAGAGCGTACCGTATGGAGGTACCGGGATGGCCGGTACCCGAGACGCCGAAAGGACGACGAAGGGGCCGGCCTCACAGCAACTGAGGCCGGCCCCGACATGTCGGTTCCCCTAACTCCCCGGCGGTCGTCAGCACACAGAGGCGCGGCCGTCGGGTGCAAATGGGGACTTCAGAGATCCTGCCATCCCGCCCCGCCACCATCAACCACCGAAAGGCCAGGCCCGATGACCGATACCTCAGCCGACAGCCGAACCGCCGCAGCCTCCGCGGTGACCGCGGACGACTCCGTCATCATCTCCACCAACGCCTACGCCGCCCGGTTTGACCGGAACACATTCGTCGAGATCTACAACCGGTTCCGGGAGCGGGTCGACCGCACCCTGGACGTGCATCCGTTGTATGAATCCGTCCAGCTGTACAAGGAGCTGACCGGGGAGGGCTGGCCCGAGGTCCAGGCCAGGAAGTACACCGTCGGCGCCCGGATCTGTTTTCAGGCCGGGCTGGATCCCGCCACCGGGAACCCGCTCACCGGCGCCGACCTCATCCATCCGCTGAAGATCCAGGAAGCGCGCAAGGCGCTGGTCGACGCGACCGCTATGACCGGGCCGGACGCCTGCTCGGCGCTCGACCGGCTGATCGAACTGGGGTGGCACGTCTAGGCCTGGTCTAGATCGACACATGGATGGGTCGCACCTCGTTGAGGGGTGCGGCCCCTCTTTTCCAAATAGCGAACACAGGTTGTGCGCTTTCCGGGAAAGCATGTACCGTCAGCTTTACTGAACCGCCACACCGAGGAGCCCCCCATGGGAGAAAGCCCCACCACCAGCTACGGCACCTGGGTCACGTACGCCAAATCCCTCTCCGTCGAGGACACCGTCACCGACTTCATCCACGGTGGCGGCGGCGCCTGGGCCGACGAGATGCGCAACTCCGGCAACTTCCAGGCGATCGTCGACGAGTTCCGAGCCGAGATCAACAAGAACCTGCCCGGCGGCGTCACCCTCCACGGCAACGACTTTTACGGCCCCTACCCGCTGGAGGACGGTGTTTGCCCTGATGAGCTGAACGAGTTGATCAGCGACGTCATCGACGGTATCGACCTGAGCCGCATCGTCATGGACCACGACCCGACCATCGCCAACGACTGATGATCGTCTACAGCCGCGGTGGCCGACACTTCCACCTCGAACCCTCCGAAGCGATCTGGTGGGTGTGGGAAGTCGACCACCGCGGCTGCATCGTCGGCGAACCGTCCGCCGCCCTGGTCGCCATGGCCGGCTCCCGCGGCGAGGCCAAGCTCGCGGCGCGGCTGCACTCCGGCGGCGCCGCGCGGCGCACGATCGAGCGGGCCATGTCGCAGCACCGCCGTCGGCGCCTGTTCCTCCTCCTCCGTAAGTCGTGACCCGAACCCGAACGGCCCGCGACCTATGCGACGCGGTAAGGCAGCCGGTCTGGCCAACCCAAACTCCCGCCCATCGTGGGACGGAGAAAACCGAAGGGAAACCATCGTGAAGAAGAAGAGCCTCGCCGTCGCGCTCGTGCTGACCGGCGCGGCCGCCCTCAGCGGCTGCGGTGACGACAGCATGGCCGACGGCCAGGACGTCCCGAAGAACCGCATCCAGGACCTTCAGAGGGCCCGCGTCTACCGGATGCCGGACAACTTCCGCAACGTCACCGTCGGCTGCGACGGACCGAACGCGGTGTACGTGACGTCGGCCGGCGGCGACACCGGAACGAAGGTCGGCTCGGGCATCTTCGTCGTGCCGAACGACCCGTACTGCACGGGCGTCACCCGCTGATGACCGGCGGGAGCCCGTTGACGTCGGGCTCCCGCCCGGCGCCTTTTCTCCCGCTTCGGAAGGGGTTACACCGTGGGGAACGAAAACGACAACTCCGGCGGCTACGACCTCACCGACCCGAAGGTCATGTTCGTCTACGACCCGACCGGCGAAAACCACGGCGGCATGCCCACCTACCTGTGGGGAATCGAAGGCCAGCAGTGCGGCGCCCCACCTGGCATGGCCACCCGTCGCCAGCTCTCCAAGAAGGGCCTACGCAAGAACGGTCAGGAACCCGTCGGACAGCTCATGTTCAAAGCCCGCGGCCGCCGAAAGGCCTTCCTGTTTCTGATCGACAAGGCCGCCCCGAAACGGCCCTGGACGGCGGCCAAGCAGGCCGCCGTGGAAAAGGCAGCCCGATCCCGGCGCCGCTGCGTCGAATGCAAACGCACCGACCTGGACTACATCCCGCAGCAGGTGGCCCCCGCGTGGGGGCGCTGCAACGACTGCATGGGCTACCCACCCAACGACGGAGAAGATCACGAATGAGCCAAAGCCCGAACTCGCCCGCGGCGGTCCCGACCGGCTGGCACCTGCTCCACGACGGAACCGTCGAACGCAACGAGGTCATCATCTCGATCACCATCAACGTGATGAGCATCTGGGACCACACCTCGGACGCGCTCGGCCCGGTCGAAGGCAGGCCGATGGCCAGTCTGCTGTGCGCGATCGAGCTGGCACAGATTGCCGCGGACGCCACCGGGACCTACCGGCCATGCAAGCCGATCGCCGAGATCCTGGAAACGGTCGGGCTCGTAACGGCCGCCAACGCCGGCACCTACCGGATGGCGACCTCGATCCGCGCAGTGGTCCGGTCGATGCTTGTACTCGCCGCCGATGGCGGCGGGATCTCGATCCGCAACCCGATCACCGAGTACGACGTTCCCGCCCCGCCGCGACCCGGAGAACAGGGGCGAACGCCGTGACCTGGTCCGCACCCGAACCGACGTACCCCGAATACGCCGCGTTGCGCGCCGAGGCAGACCGGCGCCGCGGGTCGACCGTCGACCCGTTCGACGTTCACTCCCGCATCCCCAACCTGGTCCGTCGGCGCGGCCACGAATGGGCCCTCCGCGTACTGGGCCGAACCTACTTCGGTGTCGGCTCGCTGTACGGCTCCGACATGGAACTGCTCAAACTCGCCGACGCCCGCGGCCTCACCCCGCCGCTGCCGCAGTGGGTGCATGACGCCCGTACGCGCGAGGCCGAGTATCGCGCCGAGATGGAAGAGCGCCGCCGGGCCGCCCGCCAGCGCGACGTCGAAGCGTGGCAGGCGGTGGCGGCGACGGTCACCGTGGACCTGGTCGTGCACACCAACACGACCGCGCGGGTTCGGCGAGGCGAGTCGCACCACCTGGCGCACGCCGTCCCCACCACCGACGTGTACTCCGGCATCCGGAAGGTCCGCACCCACCGAGCGGGCCGCGCGGTCTGCGAAACCGAGACCAGGGCCAAGCCGCTGTCGTTGTCGCACCGGCCCGAGCCGACCGGGACGCCGGCCACCTGCGTGAGGTGCATGGCCTGGGCGCCGAAGCTCAGGGCAACCCCCGACCCGAAGTAAACGAATCCGTTCCCCACAAAAGCGAAAGGCCACCAACCATGGACCCCGAGCAGCTGCAATACCTGAAGCGACAGTTGGCCATGCTTGCCGGCGATCTCCGCCCTCTGGCCGAGCCCGCGATCTTCTTCTTCGTTCAACTCCACGACCCGGAACTGGGTTGGCGTGACCTGGCCCTCGCCGTTCACCCCACACAGGAGGAGGCCGAGGAGGACCGCCTCCGCGCCGCCAACTTCCCGTGGGTGCAGCGCCAGACCGCCGAGCCGCTGCGGATCGTCAAGCGGACCGTGACCGTGTCCGAGGAGGTGGTGTCGTGATGTGGTGGCTACTTCGCCGGGCCTGGTTTCCGGCCCTGACCACCCTCGTCTTCTGGGGCGGCCAGGGCATCGACTGGCCCGGCCCGATCGTCGCCGTCGCCGTGTTCTTCGGCGCCGTCGCCGTCGCCGTCGCGTCGCTGTTCCTGGTGCACCTGACCCGCAACATCGAACCCGGCTACCGGGCCGTCGAGATCCCCCTGCTGGTCGTCGGGTGGCTGATGAGCGTCGCGATCGTCGTCGTCCTCGCCGCCCGCGACCCGCTCGCCGGAGCCGCCGCCGGCGGCCTGCTGCTGTTCGTCGCCTCGGCCGCGTTCCCCCGGCACACCGACCGGCTGGGCCGCTTTTTCCGCCCGAAGCAGAATCCCCACCCCGTCACAACCGCCAGCAGGAGGACGCCGTGACCAGCCCCACCCCCGACCCCGACGGCCGGGCCGAGCCGACGAGCCCGGAGCCGATGACCGTCGAGGAGGCCGCGAAGATGCTGGACGAGCTGTTGGAGCTGGCGGCCAGGCGCTGGCCGGCACCGCTTGACGCGCGTTCGGCGGATGTGGCCGGCCCGGAGTACGCCGACCGCTGGAGCCGTTTCCCCGTGGGGCGGGATGCGGGGTCAGGGGTTCCGTTGGTCTGGATGCGGTTGGACGAGCCCGAGTGGCCCGCTCCGTTCGTTGGGCGGCGGCCGCCGGGCCGGCCGGGGAAGTCGTTATCTCCGCTTCTCCGGGAGGCGATGGAGCGGGTTGCCCGCGGTGAGCAGGTGCACGTTGGCGCCCTCGCCTGGGCTATCGACCTTAACGGAGGGTCCATGGCGGCAAGCTGTATGTCAGACCTCGCCCCGACGTCGCCGGCCCGGCCGCGTTCCGTGCTCGCCCGTGCTCGCGCGCGGGCGGCCGCGGTGTGGCGGACCGTCGTCGTCTGGTTACGCCGGTTCGGTAAGGACGTCTGACCTCGCCTAAAGCTGGACGAACGCCGCCTTCCTCTGGTGGGCGGCGTTCACCATTTGCACACCCATAATGTTGTGTACTTTGGCGGAAAGCACGTACGATCGGTTGGTCTGGGGCAGGAACGGAGCCCCGTACCACCGGAGTACCTGAATGTCTGTTCGCGACCGCCTGACCGGCTGGGTGACCGCCACGTTCGCCTTCGTCTCCCTGTGTTTCGCCCTGACGATGGTCGTCTTTCTCGGCCGGGCCGTCTGGACGGCGCTCGCCGGCGCCGGTACCCCGTTCGGCGCCCTGTTCGCCGCCGCCGGCTGTCTGATCGTCGCGCTCGTGTTTCTTGCCCTCGCGAAGGTCGACCAGTACGAGGTCGTGTCGGAGCCGCCGTCGCGTCGCGCTTCCACCCGCCGGATCCGGCCCGGGAAGGCCGGCCCCGCCCAGTCGTAGTGCCCGAATTTGTTCCCCACGCCTTTCGGAGGCCCACCTTGAACACCGACTTCGCCCAGCCGGGCATCCAGGTCGCCGTCCTGACCGACCGCTTGCACGGCGGGTCGACCGTCGAGATCCACACCGTGGAGCGCCGCACCGAGACCCAGATCGTCCTCGACAACGGCACCCGGTACCGCGTCCGCGACGGAAAGCCGCTCGGCGACATTCACTCCTCCCGGGAGATCCGGCCGTACAACGACCCGAGGGTCGTCGACGTCCGCGCCCGCCAGATCGCCCAGGCCGTCGTCAAGGCGATCACCGCGTCGGCTAGCCCGCATCCGCAGGAGGCGCCGTTCACCCGGGCGACCCTCTTCCCGGCCCTCAACGGCCTGCACGAGATCGCCGCCCTCGTCGACGCCGCCATCCTCCAGGTCGAGGACATCCGCGACAACTTCCTGAACGACACCATCCCCGCCCCCGCCCCGGTCACCGACGGGGAGGGCGAGTAACCCATGGACAAGGAAATCCGCAACCTGTGGCGAAGCGCCACCACCCTCGCCGACCTCGGAGAACTGACCGCCGCCGCACTGGAGGGAACCGTCCCCCAGCAGCCCGGCTGGGGAGGCGAAAGCGGCATCGCCCCGGAAACACGCACGCTCGTCCCGACCCTCGCCGCGTTGTGCCGCGCCGGGTTCGTCACCACCTCGTCGCAGCCCGGGTTCGACGACAGCACCACCGTCCGGCCCGACGGCCAGCCGGACTGGCAGCAGCGTGCCGCCGTCCAGGGCTACACCGACGCTCTGACCCTGGAGTGGCTGACCGCCGCGATCGTCCCGACCCGCTTCCAAATGGTCATCTGGACGATCCCCCGGCACCCGCTCGTCGGCACCTGGATCCTGGCGGGGCTGAACACCGGGGTGGCCGTCACCCGCGAACACGGCGCCGACCGGACCTGGTTCGGCCGGCAGGTCACCGAGGCCGAGATCGCGTCGGGCTCCCAGAACTGCCTCAGCCGCGCGGCGATCAGCACCATCTGCTCCGCCTTCCACGTGCTGATCTTCGACCCGTTGTGGTTGGGCGACGACGACCTGTGGCCGGTCCTGCGTCGCGCCGCGCAGCCCCGCCAGGGCCGGCCCCTACCCGTCCGCCGCCGCCCGGCTCGAATCACGGCCGCGGCCTAACCCCGTTCGTACGACGGGGAGCTGGACCCCCGCCGGAAACCCCAGGATGTGGAGCGTCACCATGAGCGTCAGCCAGAACGTGTCGTCGTCGCCGTGGTCGACGCCGCCGCAGCGGATCAGCCCGATCCAATCCGTGACCACCGACCTGGCCGCGATGAGGGAGCGGATCGCGGCCGCGCGGAAGGCCGAGACCACCCCCGAACCGGAGCCGGAGACGGTGCAGGCGGAGGTGCTGATCCAGTACCAGTCCCCGGTGACGCGGGAGTGGTGGGACACGTCGATGGTCATGCCGGTCCGGCTGCCGCCCAACGCGTCGGTCCCCGCGGCGGAAGGCGCGTTGACCGCGCTGACCGACCGGCTTGCCGAGCCGCTGCGGACCGCGCGCGCGCCGGCGAATCTGGTCGCGGTCGTTCTTCGTACCGGAAGGTCCGCGCTCGTTGGACATACACAGGTGACCGCGTAGGTAATGCCGCGGTTCACGACGGTCTGGCTCCTACTTCCCTGGGGGCCAGGCCGTCGTGCATTTGGCGCAGCAATCAATGCTTGTGTGGTTCGACGGAAAGACCGTACCGTATGTGGTGCCCGAACAACCGCCACCTGGGGAGACCCCGATGACCACAGCCGTCGCCGAGCGGATTCTCCGACCCGCCGAGACTTTCTGTGCCGGCCACCGCACCGCCGTCCGCTGGCCGGTCCTGGGTGGCCCCCGCGGCCTGTACGAGTCCTGCCCCGACTGCGTGAACGCCCTGACCGTCCATGTCCCCTACGGTGTCCGCTTCACTCTCAGCGCGCTGCGTGACGTCAACGTCGCCAACACCAACGACATCACCGCCTACCACGAGGCCGGACACGCCGTCCTCGGTCTCTTCGTCGACATGCCGCTGAAGTCGGTAGAGGTCGACCCGACGGATCGGGGAATGGCCAACGCCCGCGTGACGTGGGACGAGCACTCGACCGACGTGGTCGACTACATGGCGATGGGCTGGGCCGGTCAGGTGGCGGCGTTGGCGCGCCTCGAGCAACTCGACCTTGCCACCCCCGACAACCGCTTCGATGTTGTGTTCAGCGCCTGGACGGACGTCGACCAGGTTTACCAACTGGCCGACAAGCACCGGATGTCGCGGACCTCCGGGCTGGCTCTGGCCGAGCGCCGGGTGCGGCGGCAGTGGCCGGTCATCTCCCAGATGGCCGGCGAACTGATGCGTCGGCGGGTTCTGACTGGGGCTGAGGTTCGGGAGATCGTAGGGCTGTAGGCCTCTGGTGGACGGGTTCGGCAACTTCGCTGATGGGGTCGTGTGCAGATGGCGCACAAACCCAATGTTGCATGCTTTCCCGGAAACCCCGTACTGTCTGTCTATCGGCAGCGCGCCACACGGCAGCAGCGCCACACACTTCCGGGAGATCCCGATGACTACCACAACCGCCACCGCTCAGATCCAGCCCACCGCCACCGAGGTCGCGCAGACCGCCAGTAAGGCCACCTTCGTCCTCGCCATGGTCATCGTGGTCGGCTTCGCCGCCGGGTGCCTCTGCTTCTCATTCAGCCACACGATCCACCTGGCCCACATGCTCGGCGCCACCGGCACCCAGGCCTACACCAGTCCCGCATTCGTGGACGGCTTCATGCTCCTCGGCCGTCTCGGCATGAGCCCCGCGTTCGACGCCAGCACCCGCCGGATCGGACGCCGCATGATGACCATCGGCGCGATCCTCTCCCTGATCGCGAACGTGGCCGCCGGCCAGACCCACGGCGACCGGATCATCGGCGCCCTGGTCGTCGCGGGCTTCCTGGTCACCGAGTGGTACGCCGGCAAGCTCAAGCCGGCCCCCGCCCCCGAGTTGACCCCGGCGCAGAAGGCGCAGATCACCAAGGCTCGCAACGCCGCCGCCCGCGCCGCCGCTGGCCAGCCCGAGAAGGCCCCCGCAAAGCGCAAGCCGGCCACCAAGACCACCGGCAAGCCGCGGACCCGCAAGGCCACCACCACCGTGAAGCCGGCCAATGCGATCGTCGCCGCCGCCCTCGCTCCCTACCCGAACACCCCCGTCTCCCCCGCGCCCTACATGGCCGGCCAGCTCCTGATCGCCCGGACCCCCGGCCAGATCAAGGACCTGACCAGCTGATCAAGAACCAGTCCGGGGCCGGCACCCGCCGGCCCCGGACCCACGTCCTGACCGGAGGAACCCGCCATGGATCTCGACACCGCCCGCAAACTGGCCCGCAACACCCCCGTGACGCACAAGACCCTCGGCTCCGCCACCTGGCAGACCTACAGCCGGATCGACGGCCCCCACCGCGCGTGGATTCTCCGCGTGGGCCAGACGAAGCCGACCCTGGTGGACTTCCGCGACGTGGAGCCCGCCCCGGTAGCGTCGGCCGACGCGCCGGACAAGCTTCAGGCGGCACGGTTCGCGGCGGCCCTGACCGGACGGGACTACCACACGGCGGCGCTCGTCATCGCCGAGTGCGTCAACGCTGGCGACGCCGACCTGGCCGCCCTGCTACTGGAGGGGACCTTGTCGGCCGCCATGGAGGCCATCCAGGCCGCCGCCTCGGCCCAGCCCGTCACGATCTCGCAGAACGTCGGCGAGGTGCCGCCCGAAACCACCGTGATCGGCTTCCGGCACGGATCCATCGGCTGATCAAGAACCCTCCGGGGCCGGCACCCGCCGGCCCCGTCACTCCCCACCTGGAGGATCCGCAATGAAGACCGTGGCCCACGCGTTCGCCGCTATCACCCTGGCCCTCGTCCTCGCCGCCTGCGGCGGTGACGGCGATACCCAGAGCAAGCCCCAGACCCAGACCGTCGACGCCGAGGACTACACCGCCGGCCCGGCCACCATCGTCGACAAGCGGGTCGACCCGCAGAAGAAGGAGGAGAAGAAGGAGAGGACCACCTGTAAGACGCGCAAGAACGGCGTGTGCAAGAAGTGGAACTACAAGAAGGTGGAGAAGGTCGTCGACGACACCGACTACTTGCTCGTGCTCGACAACAACTACGAGGTGGACGTCGACCGAGCCACGTACGACAGCTACCAGGAGCGCGAGGTGTATCCGCGACCGACGACCTGATCGTCAACAGTGCACGGTGATGGGGGTGCCCGACAGGGCGCCCCCATCACCGTGTGTGCCCGAAGGAGATGGTGTCCGACTGTCCGACCGTCCGATCCACCAAAACAGAAGGAGGGGGTCCGAAACTAGCTTCAGCGCACGTCAGAGGCCATTGTCCGGACCGGACAGTCGGACAGTCGGACAGTCGGACAGACAGTCGGACAATCACCTACGGTGAAGTTGGCGGTTCTGTTCCCCACGGCGGTGCCAACCCGTCCGGTGCCTCCCGCGCACGCTGCTCGGCCTGCTCGATCTGCCGCCGGACCTGGTCCTGCAGCGCGACCCGCGCGCGAACCAACTCGTCGCGCTTGGCCACCGCGGCCGACAACGGGATCCGCGCCCACTTATGGGGGGCCGGCCGGTGGTAGACGATCTCGTCCGCGTCGATCATCTCGATGACCTGGCGACGCGTGAAGCCGGGGATGGAGGCGGCTATGACCTCGGCGGCCTTACCGGTGGTGAGTAAGCGGTCGGCGTCGGCGTCCGGTGGCGCACTCCCACTGTCCGTCATGATCACATCTGACCCCATTTCTGCGTTTTCCCGGGCTGCCGTCGCGGTCGCGGCCCCGGAACCCCCATGTTCACGATCAAGGTTCCCATCCGTCGGGGCGATACGTCCGAATCTTCGCCCAACGCCAGACTCCCCAAAGTTCCCAAAGTTCCGGACAGTATGTCATCATGGTCGGATGGATGGGAACACGGAGAACGGAACACGGGACGGTACCGGTGGTACCGCGGTACCACCCGCCGCCGGTACCGCAGCCGTGGTACCGGCGACCGGCGTACCGGTACCGCCCGCCGCCGCACCGGTACCGACGACAGCATCCGGCGGTACCGGTACCGACAGCCGTACCGGTACCGACCGGCGGTCCCCGTGGTACCGGCGGCTCGGACGCCGGTACCACGGGAACCACGCCGGTACCGGTACCGGCGGTACCGGCCCGTCGGTACCAGCCACCGTGATCACCGGTACCGAGCCAGCCCCCGGTACCGGTACCGACCCGGCCACCTCCGGCACCTCGTACCGGTACCAGCCGGCCAGTACCGAAGCCGCCCTCCGCGCGCACCTGAGGGACGTACCGGTACCAGTCGTCGGCACCGGCCGACGCAACCGCAAGCAGGCCGCCGGTACCGACGACACCCCGAAGGGGTTCTTCGCGAAGCTGTACGCCGCCATCGGCGCCGTCTTCGAGGTCGCCCCCCTGGCCGCCCCCCTGATCGCCTCCGGCTGGTTCACGTACCTGGTCGTCAGCGACGAGTACGGCCTCGACCAGCCCCTCCCGATCGCCGTGACGATGGTGCTCGGCCTCGAAGGCGTCGTGTGGACCCTGGCCAAACTGTACGAAAAGCGCCTGGTCGCGGGCCATTCGACCATCGCCGACCGGCTCGGCATCATGGCCGTCGTCGGCGCCATCGGAAGCCTCATCTACTGGCACTCGATGACCGAGGCGAAGGCGAAGACGGCGGCCGCGAAGGCCGCCGCGATCGCTGCCGGCGCCGACCCGGACACCATCCCGAACGCGACCGCGGACTGGCGCGGCGCCGCGATCGCGGCCAGCATGAGCGCGATCGGCGTCTTCGTGTACGGGCGAAAGGCCAGGTGGAACCGCAGGCTGGAGTTGGAGGCCGAGGGCCGCGTCGATATGCAGGCCCTGCGGATCGGCTTCTGGCAGTGGGTGGCCTCGCCGTGGGAATCGTTCTGGTCGTTCCGGCACGGCATGAAGTACCGGATCAAGCGGCCGACCGAAGCGGTACGGGACTGGCGGCTGTGGAAGCAGGCGGGCAAGCCGAAGCTGTGGCCGCCCGCAATGGCCGCCGGTTCGGACGGTACCGGTACCGACGAGATGATCTCGGTCCCGGCGTGGATGATCGCGGAACTGCTCGGTGACGCGGCCAGTACCGGTACCACGGTTGGCTCGCTGACCCGGTACCCGGTACCGACGTCGCCCGGCCCGACCGGTACCGCCGGTACGGCCGGTACCGGTACCGGCCGGATGCTGGCGGCCGGTACCGGCGGTACCGGCGGTACCGCCGCCGGTACCGCCGCCACACTCGCCGGTACCGGAGAGGCCGGTACCGGCGGTACCGGTACCGGCGGTACCGCCGCAGACTCGCCGACGATCGCGCAGTACCGCACCCGCAACGCCGCCCGCCTCGACAAGATCCGAAAGGCGTTGGACGGTACCGACGGCCGGCCGGACTGGCGGACCATCGCCGAGTCGGAACTGACCCTGTCACTGATCACGTCCGCGGGCGGGTTCAGCAACCGCGCCGACGCCGGCCAGTGCAAGAACGTCTTGTTGGCCGACCGGGCCCGGGAGGCACGGTGAGGACGTATCTGTACCAGTGCTGGGACAAGCAGCGCCAGCTGCTGTTCACGGCGATCGCCGACGACGTCGACGCTCGCACCGCGGTGCACCGCGCGACGGACTTCTGGTGGGTCGACGTCGACCAGGTCACCAAGATCGCGTTCGAGACCAGGCTGGAAGCGGAGTGGGCGGAATGGGCGGTGATCACCATGGGACACCCGGTCTACAACCGGCTGATCCTGCCGCCGCAGATGCCGGCCCCCGCCTACGTCGAACCGAACGGCCAGGAACCGGGAGCCGTGGATAGGGACAGGCTCGGCTCGAGGTACTCGGAGCACATTCTGGCGGTGACCGCTGTCTACCCCCGATGGTGGGCGACGGGGATCCCGTCGGTCCGGAAGGCCAAGGAGGCCATCATGCGGGCGCGGGCGAGCCGGGGGGAGACGTTCAACTCCATGTCGATGACGGAGAGAGTTCTGGACGAGATGAGGCTGATCGCCGAGGTGCCGAACCCGGAGGAGATCATCGACCGGCTTCGCCGGCCGGGCCTGTGCCCGTCCGGAAACTGACCGCCCCGAAGTTTCAAATCTGTTCCCCACAGACGACCACCGACCAGACGCGAGGAACACCATGAACACGGACCACACCGAGCCAGCGCCCCGCCGCGGCTACACCGACCGCCGCGCGCGGCAGCTCGTCAGCAACGCCACCGTCATGCTCGTCCTGGCGAGCGTCCCCACCGTCGCGGTGATCAGCTACCGGGTCACCGCCGGCAGCCTCGGAACGGTCGGCTGGTCGCTCATCGCGGCCATCTCCATCCTCGGGGCGATCGCGGCCGCCTGCCTGTGGGCCGCCGCCAGCTTGCAGGCGCGCGTCGACGACGCCCACACCGCCGACCACACCGCCGACCACACCGCCGACCACAGCGCCGAGGCCGACGTTCCGGCCGCCATCCCGGCGGGCCCCGGCGCCGCCGAGTGGCCCGCC
>JACCDR012407176.1_pt1 | contig 18395 bp, 19 predicted proteins | sample 7446431 | NCBI WGS metagenome assembly JACCDR01 (sample SAMN15323443, study PRJNA562643) | freshwater metagenome | isolation source: river surface water | place: USA:Blue River Watershed | collected 2017-08-17
ATAGTCTGAATGAGAGGCTTGTACTTAATTTCAATTCCTACCGCTGAGCGAAGAGAATTTTTGAAACAATAATCCGCAAAATGGGTTCCATTTCCTGTTCCAATCTCCACGTCTAAAGGACTCTCCGCGGAAACCTCAAAAACTTTACTTCTCCAGCGACCACGATTGAGTGGAGCTATTTCTTCACTAAAAGCAAACTCTGAAAGGTCCTCAAGGAGCGCTTTTGTGTACTCATTTTGGTGTTTCAACTCTTTTGTGAGGTTAAGTTTGAGTTTTTGTAAATACTCTCGAGAAATCTCACTCTTTATTTGAACTGACAACGGGGCCCCCAATCAAATCTTTGAGTTGAAACTTCATCTGTTCTTTAAAATCCTCTTTTCGAATTGGACAACTTGAGAGCTGACAATTCTTACAATATTTTTGCTCACAAGGATCAAGATGAAATGCCAGCTCGAGTGAATAGGGATAAGCATTGCTCACTCTCGACTCAAAGTTCTCTGTTGCCTGATGAGCCTCAAGCACCGTCCAAAACTGAGGGACTACTAGGTGGGCATCTAAATGATGAAAAGCTCCAGACCTCATCAATCGAGCCTGGTGAATATTGATCATCCACTCCTCACGCTGACTCTCTAGTGCAAGCGCTAATTCATTCATTGACTCAGGTTCAAGCTCATCCGTGAGGCCCGCAACGGACTTTCTCAGAATTTTTAAACCTGAAAAGAAAATATGAGTTGCAAGAAGGAGACTCATCACTGGATCAAGCCATGCTAAGCCGGTGACCTTGACCAGAACTAAAATTCCAATAACTGCAAAAGATGTTAGAACATCAGTTCTTAGATGCTCAGATGAGGCTTGAAGAGCTTCAGACTTGTGAAGCTTTGCTTGTCGCTGAAGATAGATAGAAATCAAGAGATTAACCAGAGTTGCAAATCCTAATATAAAACTTCCCCACTCAAGATCCAATAAAGTCCGAGGATTTGCGATAAGACTCACAGATTCCCAAAACAAAACCAAGGAAGCTGTCACAATGAGACCACCCTCAAAGGCGCTTGAAAAATACTCTAATTTGCCATGACCATAGGGATGATTTTCATCTGCAGGCTCTGCCACAATTTTTAAAAGAAATAGTGATACTCCTGCAGCCAGAACATTGACTAAGCTCTCTAAAGCATCTGACAAGATAGACTGAGATCCGGAAACTCGAAAAGCCCAAAGTTTGAGAGCAAGAACTAAAAAACTTCCAATGAGAGCGATCCGCGCTGGCTTTGAAATAGAAGGTGTTTCAACTGTTTTCACAGAGTTTGATTTCTCCTAACAACAGCTAGGAGGTCAACTTTTATCGTGCTTTCCTGCCTGAGGTCTTTAAAAGACGTGGGGTTGGCGCTTGAATTTCGATATAGCGAACACAGTTTCGCCCACTTCGTTTTGCGTCGTAGAGAGCGTTATCTGCAAAACGCACAAGACCTTTCGCATCGATGACCATGTCGCCAGGGCTTGTAGTTGCAAAACCAAGACTTGCTGTGAGTTTCATTTCATCTTTGTCATTTTTAAAGAGATGTTGAGATATCTTATTTCTGAGCCGTTCGCAAAAAAGAATGGCTCCAGAAGTGCTTGTCTCCGTCAGAAGTATTAAAAACTCATCTCCACCGTATCGAGCAGCCATATCGATGGAACGAATGGAATCCTTAATGATTCGACCGACCTCAGAGAGAACATAACTGCCAAAGAGGTGATCATGACCGTCATTCACACTCTTAAACTGATCTAAATCCATCATTACAACACAAACTTGTCTGTTAAACCTTCGAGCCCGATCAAGCTCGCTTTCAAGCCTCTGAAACACAGATCTCATATTCAATAAACCTGTAAGTTCATCTGTCTCAACCATTTCCTGAAGCATATGATTAGCTCTGCGAAGCTCATCATTAAGGTCTTTGATCCTCAGTTGAGTTCTGACTCTTGCCAAAAGTTCCAGTGGGTCGAAGGGCTCGGGCACATAGTCGTCTGCTCCTGCATCAAGGCCCTCGATGACATCCTCAGTAGAGCTTTTACCCGAGATGAACATCACCATAATATAGGATTTTGATTCACGAATTTTTTTCAAAAGTGCCAAGCTATCAATAGTTGACATACTCATGTCCAAAAGAATCACATCAGGATTCCAGTTCTCAACTAGATTCACGGCCGCAGCTCTATTGGAGGCTCTCTCGACCTGGTAGCCTTCCCAACTCAGTGCTTCTGCAATAATTTCAACACTATCCAGGTCATCATCAATAACGAGAATTCTTCTGGAAAATGCTGGAATACGCACTAGTGACATTCTTAAAGTTTAACTAAATTCAAACTGGAATCTAAGGCCAGAATTTATGATAAATGTATTGTCTCTGGCTAAAAATATGATATTCCCAGACCAACAGACTGGCTGAAAAAATTAGGAGACCTAAGCATTGACCACTTTACATCCGTCACCACGTAAATCGTCTCACCTCACTCCCACATCTTCACATCAGGTCTTGGACACTTCTCCAAATCGAGCAAAGCCAGACCAAGCCAAAGACTGGAATTCAGAAAAAAGTGCAGAGCTTTACGGTATCAATTCGTGGGGGAACGGATATTTCCGTGTTAACGAACAAGGTAATATTATTGTCACTCCTCATGGTCCTGACGGGCTTCGAGTTGATTTATACGAGCTCACTCAGGATCTTTTAGATCGAGGACTTAGGGTCCCTCTCATGATTCGATTCTCTGATATTATCAAAGCTCGAGTTGATCTTATTAATAAATGCTTTTCCAATGCGATTCTTGAACATAACTACAAGGGCCACTACACTGGAGTTTATCCAATTAAAGTGAATCAACAGCGTCACTTGGTGGAAGAACTTCTTAAAGCTGGAAAAACTCATCGAATGGGACTTGAGTGTGGAAGCAAACCTGAGCTTCTCGTTGTTCTTGCATTGATGAACAATCCTGAAGCTCTGATCATTTGTAATGGTTTTAAAGATGTGGAGTATATCGAAACAGCAATTCTTTCTCAAAAACTGGGGAAGCATACAATCATTGTTGTAGATCGATTTGAAGAGCTTCATTTAATCATTCAGGCAGCCAAAAAACTTAATACTAAGCCTCACATTGGCTTTAGAGCAAAATTGAACACTAAAGGTGCGGGAAAGTGGATTGACTCATCTGGAGCTCGTTCAAAGTTTGGGTTAACCACTATTGAAATCGTTGAAGGGCTCGAACTTTTAAAAAAAGAGGACATGCTCGACTGTGTCGAACTCGTTCATTTCCATATCGGATCTCAAGTTCCAACCATCAATTCAATTAAGTCTTCTCTTAAAGAAGGAGCTCGCTTCTTCACCGAGATTTACAAGCTCGGCTGCACCGGATTGAGATACATTGATGTCGGCGGAGGACTGGGTGTCGACTACGACGGAAGCGGAAGAACCGACAGTTCAATTAACTACAGCGAACAAGAGTATGCAAATGATGTCATCTCAGCGATGCAAACACTTTGCGATGAAAAGCAAATTCCACATCCAAACATAGTAACCGAGTCTGGAAGATTTCTTGCAGCTCACCACTCTGTTTTATTGTTTAACGTGATGGGTGTTAATGACTTAAGAAGAAATGAGCCCCCCAGAGCTGCAACAAAAACTGACCCTGTTGTTCTCCAAGACATGCAATATATTTATGAGAAGCTCAACTTAGCCAATATCAACGAGTGTTTTAATGACCTTCAACAAGCAAAAGATGAAGTCTTAAGTCTTTTCACTTATGGAGTTCTCTCGCTGGAGCAAAGAGCTTGGACTGAAAAAATGTATTTTGCGGTCGCAACCAGGATGATGGAAATGGCTGCAAAGATTGAGGACGGAGAAGATATTCTTAAGGCTCTCAATCAAGAACTTTGTGACACTTATTTTTGTAACTTTTCAGTGTTCCAGTCTATTCCCGACAGCTGGGCCGTTGGACAAATTTTTCCAGTGATGCCAATTCACCGACTTCAAGAAGAACCCTCTCGAGAGGCAACTCTTGCTGATCTCACTTGTGACTCTGACGGAAAGCTTGAAAAGTTTATTAACCCTGAAACTGGTCAGCCACGAACAACACTTCCAGTTCACAGTCTCCATGCTAATCAGCAATACTACATGGGAGTTTTTCTCACGGGTGCTTACCAAGAGATTTTGGGTGATCTTCACAACCTTTTTGGGGATACAGATGCAGTTCATATCTCACTCAATGAGTCAGGATATAGCCTTGACCACTATATTCCCGGTGACACGGTCACTGAAGTTTTAAGCTATGTTCAATACAGACACTACAATATGGTTGATAGCATCAGACAGGCTGCTGAAGAGGGCATTCAAAAAGGCACCATCACTAAGCAAGAAGCAAAGCTTCTGATCAAACACTACGAAGAAGGCTTATCAGGGTACACCTATCTTGAAGAGGCAGAGTCTTAGTCTCTGTTCAACATTTTGACAGATTGAGAAGGACTTTCAAGCTATCAAACTTGATTTTATATGAATCATTAGTCCTGATATAACTTTCCTTTCTGAAGGAGAGTTCAATGTTGATTAAAGCTGTTTCATTCTTTGCTTTTGCTTCTACTTTTTCACTCACAAGTTTTGCGAGCCCAAAGTTCTTGAACCTTGTTGAGGTTGATCTTTATTCCCACAGGGATCGAGAAATCCAGGGCAAATCTGTTGAGCAAGTGAGAAAAATGAATGAACAAACTTTGGCTGAATTAAACTCATTTAAAATTTCAAAAAAAAATCTAACTCATGGAACATTGCTCAATTCTGTTTCGCAAGATCAGGCTGACCAACTCATTTCAACTTTTGATGAAAATCCTGTCACATCAATGGCTAACTATTCCAAGTACAACAGACCACCAAATGAACGCACAGAAATTGGATATTGTTTCGGAAGAGCAGCCTACATGGATTTGGCGTTGCGAAAACTTGGAGTTAATGAAGAGGCCATCAAAAAGATTTGGGTAGTAGGCCCAATGGATACAGGCTCAGTGAACTGGGGATTTCACGTGGCAACTTTGGTCAAAAGCAACACAGGCCCATGGCTTGCTGTTGACAACTACCCTGGTTACAGAGCTCTGACGGCTGAAAAATGGGTGGAGCGCATGTTGAGGGAAGGACGCGCTGATGCCAAGCTTAGATTTTATGTCACTGAACCACAAAAGTTTTCTGTCTCTCTTGGTCGCTACACTCGAACTCAAATGGGACTTGATATGACTTCTGGGCAAGACTGGTACAGAGGTTTTTTTAATGATCTCATGAGCTGGATGAGTGAGTGCTCAGGAAAAAACGAATCAGGCAGAATGGCTTCAGGCTTATCTTGCTTGGGAATCTCTGATTTCAGAGCACCTCTAAAAAATTAATTTAAGACTCGTTGAGGATTATTTGCGTCTCTTGCATCCAATGTCAGAGACCTTCCTTGATATTTCACTTCAATCAACCCATTTCCTGAAGAGTTGATAACATCTCCTTCGGCGAGCTTCCAAAATTGGAAACCTTTGGTTTGATCTTTTGAGTTCACTCTCAAAATAGTATTTTTCCCAGTAGGAAGACTCATATCATATCTGATTCTATCGCCTCTCGATGTGTGATAGATCCCCTCTCCTGATTCTCGCAAAGTTTGCACCTTGTTTCGACTTAAGACAATTTTTCGAAAGTCTTCAAACGACAGTTCTGAGGCCTCCCTCACTTCCATCACTCCGTGATTTTTTGATCTTCCTTCAATACTGCGCTGAGACTTAACAGCGACGTAGACCCCATAAGATACAGGACAATTATTGAGATCAAAAAAATCCCAGCCTCCACGACTTGAAACTCGACACTCACTGGGAATGTGTCTGGGAATATGCAAATTATAACCGCAAGCAAAGTTCTTAAAGAGACAAGTGTTGTTAACTTCAAATCGCTTATTGTGACCAACGAAGTGAAAGAGACGGGAAAGCTGCATCTCGCTTCCCTTTGGCATCAAAGTTGTTGCAAACCCAAGTGCATCATTCTGACCATCGCCTGCATCAAGTTGATTTCGATGTCGACCGCCTGCTGACAACAAAAAAGATGGGGAAGAGAAATAGATCTCTGGATCTGATTCTTTAAATTTCTGAAAGATTGGTTCTTCTTTAGACAATAAAATATCGAGCACAAAATCAGGTGGAGTGTAAGATTGAATTGCGGAAAAAAAGGCAAAATAATTTTGTAATGGACCATTTAGATTTTCTGGCAAAGACTCCGTAAGACCAAAGTTTCCTGCAGTCATCTTGAACCAATCACTGACTCTATCCCCTGACGTCAGTCGCTCAATGTTGTGATACCTTATTTGTCGGCGAATGGGACCGTACCGTCTCAAATCTAAAGACTGAACTGCAAATTTAGCACTGAGATAGTCAAGAACCATCTGAGCCATAACTTTGACTTTTTGATCTTCAGAGTACTCATAAAGATTCGTCAGAGCGATCCAAGTGTAGCCCTGATAAGGTCGAGCATTGAATTCCGAAAAACCTGTCTTCATAAATTCTTGGAGATGATTCAGGATCCAAACATTGAGTCCATTTTTATTGTTGTCAAACTCTGGTTTTTTTTCATCTTTAAAAAGAAGTTGATTTGTTAACAACTGAGCAACAGCCGTCATCAAAATATGATTTTCAGTGTCTGTCACCTTCACACCGATGCAATTATCAAGTTTAAAAGTTTTATAGATCTCACCGCCTCTTCGACTCATTAAAGTGCGCACCAGCTTGTTTCTTGCCTCTGACGTCAATAGGGTCCTCCCGGAACCTTCGTTCAAATAGGCCACTGGCAATAAACTCATGAGTACAAAATCATAGTCACCCACTCTTTTACAAACTGATCCCAAAATCGAAATATCTGTTCCCACGTTCCAAGGAACAAAACTAGGAGCAAGAATGGCTTTACTCACAGAATCCAAGTCCTCACCAAGCACCATTCTCGAAATTAGTGCCTGAGAAAACTCCTGAAAGCGAAGTTTCGGCGGGACCGGATGCTGTGGGATTTCAAGACTTCGTGCAAGCTGCAAAAGTCGATTCTTTCTTTGTTCTTTGAAAGCTTTGGATTCAAAAAGATTCGTTGCGCTGATCACACCATCAAAAGTTGAGGACCCAAAAGATTTGCTAGAAAATAAAAATAGAAACGTACAAAGTAGAGCTAAACGCAAAAGAACCTCCAACCTCTATAGGATAGACAATGATGTTGTTCTCTTACAAAATTCTTTGGCTCGCTCTGCTCGTCTCTAGTCTTTCGGCTGATCGAGGGTTTGCTTCACCACTTTCAGTTGAGGGACTAACGTCTGTTGAAATGAGAGATCGAATTATCAATCAGTACTTATCAGAAAATCCTCCAGAGAGTTGGCCTTACGATTGGACCACTGCAATTTTTTTACAAGGGGCCCTCGCCTCATCTGATATTTCCTCAAGTCCGACTCAAATTGTTCAAAAAACTCAAAATCGCTTTCTCACTTGGAAAGAGAAAAAGTGCTGCGAGATCACGATGCCCGATTTAGCTGTTATGGGTTTTGCAGCTGCCAGAATGAAATCTTTGGTGGAGCAGAAAGACTTTGAGTTTGACTACTCTATTCAAAATACAGAAAACTATTTTGCCACTGAGCCGGTGAATAAATTGAACACCTTTGATCATGTTGGGCGACGTCATCGTTTTTTTTGGTGGGCTCCTCCCACTCATTGGTTTGTCCCCTCAAGCATTTGGGCGGACTCCATTGTCATGTCTGTCATGACGGGCTTCGAAGTCTCTCAGCACAGTGAGAGGATGCAGAGCTCTGATTTTTTTCTTGATCAGGTTAACATTTTTGCAGATGCCCTTAAAGACAGGCAGACTGGACTTTATAAACATGCTTTTTACATTGAGAGCAAAAAGAAAACACCGACTCACTCTTTTTGGGCTCGAGGAAATGGCTGGGTGACTTATGCATTAGGGTACTTGCTCGAGCGAACAAAGGAGCAAGATCCACGACGAGAGACTCTTTCAAAACTCTTGAATGAACATGTTCAATCAATGTTGCAATTCTTAGATTCAAAGCAAGGCTTCAGAACATTGTTAAAGAGAGAGGGTTCTAAATCGAACTCCTTTGAAAGCTCTTCCCTTGCACTTTTTACTGTTGGTGTTGCGAAAGGGCTCAGAACAGGAGCAATTAAACCAGAGACTTTGCCGAAAGACTTTCTAAAAAGCTTATGGGGGATATCGAAAAACTACTTAGTTGTTAAAGACCCTGAACGAATTTCTGTGACTCAAATTTCTGGCCCAACAACATCTCTTCCGTGGGACTTTTACTATACAAATTTGGTAAGAAATAGAAGTGATGAGAGTTACGGTGTCGGCGCTTATTTAGCAATGATTGAAGAGTTAAGACTTGCTCAAGTGTTAAAATAGACTCGGCTCTAGCCCTAGGTCCTTGGGACTTACTTTGAGAATGAGCTTCCTATAGAATTAAAGAATGTCGATATCAAAAAGCTCTTCTTCTGTTCCTGCATCTGAAGTAAAACTTCTAAAGACTAACTTTGAAAAGCGAGAAGCTGAGCTTGAGAACGTTCATAATCAAGAGATAAAAAGGTTGGCGAAACAACACGAGATTGAAATCACTCAAGTGAACGAGAGAGCTAAAAAAGAAATTGATGAAACTCGAGATCGTTCAAGAACTAAGCTTACTGAACAAGATCTGAAACACCAGCAAGAGATTCAAAGCATTAAAGCCCTCTATCAAAAGAAGCTTAACGAAAAAGAAGGCTAGGCCTCACAGACCCTCTCCGTTTTTGTCTCATTTTCTTTTATTACTTTTTACTATTTTACATACCTCTATAAACTGCTACTCATGACAGCATTCTGAGAGTACTTCTCAGGGCTCAAATACAAATGGAGGTCTTCGTGAAAAGCATCAGCTTAATTTTAAGTCTAATGAGTTTTGTTTCTTTATTTTCAGTAACTTCACACGCTCAGCTTGAGCCAGTGAAGGTCCCATTTACATTTAGCAAAATGTACGCACCTAACGGGTTTGATTCAAACGACATGGTTCAGATTGTTGGTGAGGGAGTGTTTAAAAATGCTTGTTATCGTCATGCAGAAACTAAGGTGATTGTTGATGATACTTCTCGAACAGTGACAATTGAAGCAGCAGCTTACGAGTACTCTGGACTTTGTCTTCAGGTCCTTGTTCCTTTTGAAAGAACTGTCGATATTGGCATCCTTAAATCTGGAAAATGGGATATTCTTCAAGGAAACACTGAGAAAAGGCTCGGTACGGTTGTGATTTCAACAGCTGTGAATCAAACAGCTGATGACTTCCAATATGCTCCAGTTTCACAAGCTTTCTTTCAACAAGTTGATGGTCGTAACGAAGTTCTTTTGTCAGGTGAGTTCACAAACAGTTGCCTTGTTATTCAAGATGTTAAAGTGAGTGTAGAGCCTGAAGCCATTGTCATTCAGCCCATCGCTCAGTTGAACGACGGTCCAGATTGCAAAATGGGACGCTTCCCTTTTCTTAAAACTCTTAATGTTGGCTCATTGAAGCCAGGCAAATACCTGCTGCATGTTAGATCTATGAACGGAAACGCAGTTAACACCATCGTTTCTGCTCGCTAACATCCGAGACACTGGCTTCAAAGTTTGAAAGAATCTAATTTGAAGCCAGCCATTGTACGGAAGAAAAAACTTGGATAGATTCGATCGCTTTCCCTGTTGGGCTATAGATAGTCGCTACTGGAATAGAAGAAATGTCAGAAACTCTTCCAGTGAGTTTTCCATCCACGAAAATCTCAATGTCTTTTTTCTCAGTTTCACTCAAAACAACATCTTGCAAAACTTGATGATTCCCATCTGACACAACAATGTGAGACTTGCGCCGTCCCTCGGGAGTGATCATATGGTTCACTGCAAACATTTTTCCGTCTTTTTCAAAATTGTAATTTCCTTTTGAAACCTTACCATTCCAAAAATCCATGGTGTTAAACACAACTAAGTCCACAAGCATTGTGATACCGAAAACAATAGAGGTAAAAATATAGAGCAAAATTCTCACCAAAATATTTTGCTTGTTAACAAAACCTGCATACTGACGAGTGAGCTTGTATCCCCCAGAGGCACAGCCTGTTGCTATCGCACTAAAAAATGCCAAGGTGATCATTGCAAGAGCTCGTCGATTTAACTGTTTCATAAACATAACTAATTTCTCCTCTAGTTGAGATCCTATCTTTCTTTAAAACGAAAAATTTAACATCTAAAGAATCAACCAATCAGACAAAAGCCTAGCAATCTCAAAATAAGCCAGATTTTTTTGAAATCTAAAGGCAGCACTCCGATAGAGAATCATGAGGAGCTTCAAATACAACTCTTATTTTTTGGTCTTATGTATCTTTCTCTCAGGTTGTGCTCAACCTTCCAATTTTGGCCTAAATGAAGCTCCTAGCCTGAATGGGCCCAATGACGAAGGCTTTGAAGTTGGCTCTGAACCCCTTGATGATTCTCAAATTGTTTTGGACTCATTCGGCGAAAGATTTCAAAAAGCCAAAGCTTCATCACTCCTCGCCGCTCGCTACATGGAGCAAAACTGCAAAACCATAACCTCTTGGCAAAATTGGAACAATCTCCCCATGCAACTCTGCACCTACCAACTTTTAGATAAACAAGCACAAGTTCTCATGCTCAACCCAGGAATTCGTAGGCTCACTCTCTGGCTTCAAAACGCATGCAAAGACCTATCAATCAATTTTGCCAACTGCATGGAAAGATCCTTCAATCGAATCATGCATCAGTCAGGGGCTCAATTTCCCATCGCTGGAGTTGTCCTCGAAGACATGGACGGAAACAAAATCGCAAACTCTTACGCCTTCAGAAACGGGGTCACCGTTCGAGTCGAGGCCGTCAGCTCCGGAACTGAGTCACCTCTGAGTTCAGAACAGATAGAAAAGTCTTTCACCGACGAAGTTGTATCAACTATGACTTTTGGAAGACCGATCTCCACCACTCGTGAACTCATGACCGCCTACGCTTTCTTTGCAAATCTCAGCATCCCAGATTTAGGAACCTCGAACGAACGAAAAAATATTTACAACACTGTGATTGGTGATCTCTACAAACAAGCCTGGCACTCATCAGAAAACCACATCATTCGCTCTTGGATTTATGGCCAGGGGTTTTGAGGGTTTTGTTTTTATCAGATTAATTACATGATAACTTCTCCGTCAAAGGATAACAAATGAACGAAAATCTAAATAGTTGGATTCAAATCGGCCGCATTGATGAGTTGACTCAGGAGCTTGAAAAATCAGGCGGCATTAAAGAGCTCAATGTTGATGAGAAAAAAATTGTTCTGACTTATAGCAATGGGTCATTTGGTGCACTCAATAACAAGTGTAATCATATGGGCGGTCCCTTATCTAAAGGAAGATTGAAAAATGGCTGTGTTGAATGTCCATGGCATTATTGGAGTTTTGATCACAAAACGGGTGAGTCGGTTTCAACCGAGGCTTCCAAACATTTTGCGCCAAACGCCGGGTCAGTTCCAAGATACAATCTTAAAATTGAAAATGATTTTCTATTTATTGATGTGGGAAGCGCATCAAAAAGAGTTCCTGCCTCTTATAATATGAGTGGCAATTTATCTCGTGATCCAAAGCGTGAACCTGGTCAACTTCGTGTTCTTGGCCTATCGACGACAGTCATGGATAAAGATCATCCGCGATTTTCTACTTCTGAAAATCTTTTAAAGTCTGCTCTTGCTCAAGGTGAAAAAGAGCTACAAATTGAAACTAAATTCATTTCTTTATCAGACTTAAACTTTCGTCACTGTGAAGGTTTTTACTCAAAGTCTGAAAAAGCCTGCACTTGGCCCTGCTCCATCACTAAGTTAGATCCAAATGATGAGATGAAGATTATCTATGAGAATCTTGTTCACTGGGCTGATATTGTCTTAGTCTCAACTCCCATTCGCTGGGGTAATGCCAGCTCTCTTTATTACAAAATGGCTGAGCGACTCAACAGCATTCAAAACCAGATCACTCTTAAAAACAAAGTGCTCATTCAGAACAAAGTCGTAGGTCTTATTATCACCGGAGGCCAAGACAATATCCAATCTGTTGCAGGACAAATGCTCACCTTCTTCAGCGAACTTGGATTTGTATCTCCCACCTTCCCCTTTGTTGCACACTCATTAGGTTGGGCCTCAGAAAACATGGAGCAAAACATGGATTTCGTTTCTCAGTCAGAACACTTGCACAAAGAGTCCTTCGAACTCTTGCGTCGATCTGTGGAACTATCTAAAAAATTGGTATCAGCTTAGGTCTTCGATTCGATGTAGGATTACGTAGTAACCTGCTAGGCTACTTCGGACCGGGGCTCGATACCTCGCCTGTTTTTGAAACAAGAAACCAGCATTTAAACTCTGATTTTTTCTTCGACTTAGCACTTGGCGCTGAGCAGGCGATTCCTTTGTCAGATTTGTATTCGGAAATTATTTTACTGAGGGTCTTCGCTGCCTCACCATAAATTGATACCGTTGCCATTTCGCCATCAAATATTTCTGAAACTTCTACACTTCCCGAACTACTAAGGGTCGCAAGGGCTGATTGGGCGCCAATTGAAAAAACCGCTATAAAAATTAAATGTCTCACCTTGTATCTCCTTCAACTTCTGTGATCTCCGCATATTTGTCTCCCCTGAGGTGATTTAAATGTCAATCTTTGCAGTCACATAAAATTCACTACACTGTGCTAGAAAAACCAAGTTTGAACATTTTCATGCAGCAGACTATTCTGCGTTGAGTTTGATTAAAGGGAGGCTCTATGAAATTTGTTTTTCTGACTTGCTTAACATTTTTTCCTTTGTTGGTGAATGCACTAACTTGTGTAGATCAGGAAAACAATGGTTTCAGATTTAACTTCAACCAAGGAGTTCTTCAGGGTTCTGTTTTAGACAGTGAAACAACTGAATATCCTGTTATCCAGTACAGAGTTTTAAAAAAGAAAATTGAGACAATAGATGATGCCCCTGAGGTCTCTAAAAACAAAACCAAATCTAAATTCACAAGGATTTTAAAAGTAGAGTACACAGCTCCGCAGTTTAAGCTCGAAGTTGATTATTCAAAAAAGGAAACCTGGAAGAAAATAGCTGATACTGAAAATTCAAGAAAACTGGAAAATTCGGTGAGTGAAGGATATCCTGCGACTGCAACAGTCAAGGGTAAGAAGTTAAAGCTTTACTGCAATTTCTAGTTTTTTTAGAGGATGAAGAACTCTAACTGCCAGAGAGGTTTTTGTGTAAGGCCTAGAACGTTTCACACAATTCGGAGTTCAAAATTAGCTATTTTCTTAAAGTAGAAAGTTCCGTCTTGAATCTATGAAATGGAATAAAATTAAAGGAAGGATTTTTATATCGGTAACCCTCGCCCTTCCAAGTTTTTAGGAGATGAATCACTCCTATTACTCTTCCGTCTTGAAGAACTGGGCCTCCAGAGTTTCCGCTAATTGCATCTATGTCTGAAAGATACTCCTCCCCCTCTTTCCAGACCAGTCCAATACTTTTTTGTTGAACAACAGTTGCCCAAAGCTCTCGCCACATCCAAAGAAATTTGTTTGTACTCGGCCAAATCCTACGCGCTGTAATTGGGTAACCCACTAATTCAGCAGGTCCCACTCTAAAGCTTCCGGCTTCGAATCCAACACAGCGGCAATTTTTAACTACATCGCTTGGTGCCTTCATAACAGCTATATCCATCTGAGAATCTTTCCAAAGAGGATTTATATCTATTTGTGATTTATAAGCACCCTCTTCGAAAGCACCCAAGAAAAAAATTGGACCAACCTTATGTCCCCATTGCAATGTCATTCTATTGTGACCCTCAATAACGTGTTGTTGTGTAATAATTAATGGCCCTTTAGCATGATCATTAAATATGAAAGCTGTCCCACCGCTGGTCTTGCCTTTAAGCATAACGACATTACGTTCATAGCTAGGTCGAAAACCCTGAGCACTATAAATTTCTTTTGAGAACAAAAATAGGAGTATTGCTATTAGCAACTTCATAGTGAGTTTGTAATCGAGCCTTTAGATTCTGTCCAGATACCAGGTTCTAACAAACTTAAAATTTTGTAGCCGATGTTCACAAAAAACACAGATTTAATGGACTTCAAAAAAAATGGCAAATTTGATCAATGCCTTGATCTGCGTTTTTGAAAAAAAGCTTCATCGGTAGACTAATTTTTTTGGTCGTCACTTTTTCTGATCAATCTTACCGATCATTTTCTTAAAATCGTAAGTAATGTCGTATTTCCAACTTTCGCCGCCCTCTGAGCCACTGCAAGTACTTTTAACAACAGACTTTTGGATACTCCACTCATAGCATTGGCCATACTTCTCATAGTTACTAACTCCCGCTTGTAGCTTTCCGTCTTTTCCAAAAACAAGGATTACATACTGTGCACCTAAATCTTCGGCAAAAGAGAGGATAGTCACATGGTCTCTTGCTGTTACTTTATTTTGACTTCGGAGAATATCTTCTCGGGCCATTTCAATTTTTCCAGTAACTTCCGAAGGAATTTTCGCCAGAGCCCCACCGCCATGAGGAAAACTCGGCACTTTCTCAAACAAAGTCGTATTGAGCGTCGTTTTTTCGGTAGCTCCTGCATTAGAATACAGAAATAAAAAACTTGTTAAAATTAGAACCAAGCACATTTTTCACCTCGTTCTTACATCTTAAAGGATTTGTTCGTACGGCCGTCAATCAACTGGAGTTAAAGTGTGACCGATACCCCTTTTGAAAGCTTTTGCAGGCAGGCCACACCCCACTTTTCCAGCCTCGGTCCCTTCATCTCGGATCAGAAGAACCCTGGAATTCAGGTATAATTGTTAACTGGTATACCAGGATTCTGATATTGCAGAATTGGCGGAGCCTGAGAGATTCGAACTCTCGTAACCTTTTAAGGGGTTAACTCGCTTTCCAAGCGAGCGCCTTCAGCCACTCGGCCAAAGCTCCGTCGGGGAATAATTTAACTAAGATTTAGCATTGGGACCGGGATATTGGAAGCAGGACCCTTTAATATCGCCAAAAATATTTTGGCCGGCGGGGGTTTCCATCCAAATGTGAACTTGATCTCCGACTTTCATGAAGGGGGTTTTTGGGGCGCCTGATTCAATCTGCTCGATGGTGCGCTTTTCGACGATGCAGCCACACCCCACTTTGCTATTTTCGTTAGAGACGGTGCCGCTTCCGATGAGGGTTCCAGCTGCCAAGCTGCGGGTTTTAGCTGCGTGGCTGATGAGGTCTCCAAAGTGAAAATGCATTTCGCCAGCTTGAGGACGACCGAAGACTTCGCCATTAAAATTAATGTTCAGTGGAAGGTGAAGCCTTCCATTTTTCCAAGCGGAGCCAAGCTCATCGGGAGTCACTGCGATGGGAGCTAGGATTTTATTGGGCTTACTTTGAAAAAAACCGAATCCTTGGGCAAGTTCTGCAGGGATCAAACCACGAAGGGAGACATCGTTGATAATGGTGATCAACTTAATGTGTTTGAGAGCTTCCGTAGGACTTGTACCCATAGGCACGTAATCGAGAATCACACCCACTTCGGCCTCAAAATCAGTTCCGTGAGAAAAATCAATTTGAGGAATGTTGCTGTTGGGATCTAAAAATTCGCCTGATTCAGCTTGGTACATGAGGGGTACAGTTTCTAAGGTCTCTGGTAATGCTGCATTTCGAGCTTTGCGAACAAGCTTGATGTGATTGATGAATGCTGAGCCATCAGCAAAAAGCCAAGTTCTTGGCAAACAAGAATGAAACTCATTCTGATCAAACTTAAAACCCGAAGACGATTGAGACTTTAGCTTTTCTTCTGCCTGTTGAAATGCTGGAAGGTACTGCTCCCAGTTTTCAAGAGCTTCTCTTAAGTTCGGTGCAATACTTGCGACACTGATTGCCGTTTTTAAGTCCGGGGAAACAAGACAAAGCTCCCCGTCTTTTTTATTTGATTTTAAATTGAGATTTTTTTTTGATGCAAATTTCATTATCTACTATTTATTCGAAGTAAATAATGACTGAAGCCCCAAAGGATCTCATGTTTTCAAAACCATCAGCTACTGAACCACTGATCACTTCATAAAATATATCTGCTCCGATTTGAGGATGAAATTTAAAGTTCACACCAACAGTTAAAGGAACCACTGAAGACTTTGCACCTGTGATCTGAGTTCGATCAAAATCTTTTCCTTGAAGCAATGAAATCACAGGACCTGCGTAAACTCCACCAAACTCAGAAAATCGATACATAGCTGTGATTGGAATATCGAGATAAGCAAGTTTTACGTCATAATCGGTATTTGAAATTTTAGTCGAGAAAGCTCTTTGAGAGTAAAGAAACGCTGTTCGAAGCTGAAACTCTTCTGTGAAAGGAAAAAAACCATAAGCTCCAAGCTGATATCCCCCAAGGCCAGAAACATTTGTTGTTGCTGCTGTTGCATCGATGGAGGTGCTTTTGATACCGCCACCCACTGCAAATTGCGCTTCGAGCGCGTGGCTCGATAGACCAAAAAATACCAACACGATTGATAGAAGAATCTGACGCATGAAAAACTCCTTAATTTTATTTCAAGAGAGTGTATCGTTGGAGCGAGGAGTCTTCTATGTCTGACTTGGTGCTCTACACTTACTTTCGCAGCTCGTCTTCCCAGCGAGTACGTATCGCTTTAAACGCCAAAAAGCTTCCTTTTGAAATGAGCTATATCAGTCTCTTGAAAGATGGGGGGCAGCAAAACACTTCTCAGTACGCTCAAATCAACCCCGCTCAGCAAGTTCCCGTGCTTAAGCACCAAGACAGGGTCCTGGCTCAGAGCATGGCTATCATTCAGTATCTTGACGAAACTTTCTTGGATTTTCCGATGTTTCCTAAAAATCCTTTTGAAAAAGCAAAAATGATCGAGTTTTGCGAAATTATCAACTCTGGAATGCAGCCATTTCATAATTTGAAATCCCTTCAGTATCTTGAGAAAAACTTTTTAGTTGATTCTGCTCAAAAAAAGAAATGGATTCATGAGTGGTTGAAATCAGGATTCACTGCTCTCGAAAAAATCATTGAAACAAGAACTCAACAGTTTGCATTTGGAGAGACTATCACTGCGGCTGATTGCTTTTTGGCCCCACAGATCACCTCCGCTGAAAGATTTGAATTTGACCTTTCCTCTTTTCGATTTGTTTCCAAGCTCACTCAAGTTTATAACTCTCACGATGTTTTTAAAAAATCCCACCCCTTTTCTCAAACTGATTGTCCCGAGGATTTAAAATTCAAATGATAAGAATAATTTTAGCTCTCTCTTTGATTTCAAGCATATGTCGAGCCAATGAAAATCACAGCTTGATCCCAATTGCTTATTACACTCCAGAGACCAGTGTTGCTTATGGTCTTCTTGATGTTTATGTCTTTAATGCCTTTGCAAAGAATCAAGTGTCATCTCTTGAAACAATTGCTGTGATGACGGCGAAAAAACAAACAATTCTCACTTTAACACCTGATCTTGTGAATCAGGATGGATCGATTTTTTATGGTGGTTATTTCAACTATCGCTTTTACCCTAACGAATATTTTGGGACTGGAGAAACTCGCTTTTCAAAGTCTGAAAAATACACAGAGAATCGGTTAAGATGGAATGCCTACATCCGGCCTCGGCTGTTTGGTGATTTTTTTGCTCGTGCCACAGTTTTGTCCGATAAAATAGATATCATTGATACTGAGGATTCTCCTGAAATTATAAACGCTCTGGATGGAAGATTTGAAAAAATTCAATCACAAGGAGTTCGGTTCTCATTTGAATACGACACAAGAGACATTCTCACCTCAACCACTTCTGGTCACTTTTTGAGAGTCAATCAGGAGTGGAATGAGATCAGGGATCGAAACACTCAAGGTAAGATCATGTCCGCAAAGTCAGAATTTGAAGGCCGCGCCTTTTATGATTATGGTGTTGGTCGACTGGCTCATCATGTTCTGATCTCTCATCTCTCTGCAGATGAAGGCTACCCTTTTTATTTATATCAAATCATTGGTGGATCGACTCTCATGAAGGGCTACAAGGCAGGAGAGTATCGAGACTTTAATTTAGTCATGAATCAAAATGAGTGGCGCTCCCAATTCAACACGAAATGGGGCTACCAGGGCTTTGTCAATTTCGCCAAACTGAGCAATAGGTTTGAAGATGTTTTGGAAGCCGATCTTCGAGTGAGCGGCGGTGGTGGCATCTCTTACTTATTCAATGCTAAAACTCAAACCAAGCTCAGACTCGATGTCGGTTGGTCTCAAGAGAGCTTTGGAATTTATTTTGTAACTGGCGAAACTTTTTAGACCTTAGGCAGAATTAAAA
>JACCDR012163648.1_pt1 | contig 18394 bp, 26 predicted proteins | sample 7446431 | NCBI WGS metagenome assembly JACCDR01 (sample SAMN15323443, study PRJNA562643) | freshwater metagenome | isolation source: river surface water | place: USA:Blue River Watershed | collected 2017-08-17
ACCAGATCCGGGAAGCCAGGATCACCTTGAAAGGGAGTCCGCCAGCCTTGCGAGGTCCGGGCGGGTCGAAAGTGGCACACCTTCCAGCCACGCCGCTTCGCCAGTTCTAACACCTGATCTTGGAATTCGCGTTCGCTGATTGCGGGCAGTTTCGTGAGGGGTTTCATGTCGTCCCCTCGAATCCGCCAGTGGCGGCGATCAAGTCCGACTCATCAAATAGCTCTTGCTTGAGCCGCGACACCGTCGTTGAGTCTTCTGCCGCGAAAATCCACGCTACCGATAAGCTACCGCAGACAACGCCGACCACAAAAGCAGGTATAATTTCCAGACTCATTGCAGCACCCACGCCAGGGAATAAAGCAGGCCGAATATAACGGCGGCAATCAACACGAATGGCCACGCCGCGGAAATTGCTACCGAAAACACAATCTGTATCATCCTGTCTTCGACATGGCGGACAACGCTTTCGTTTCGAAGCGGATGCACATCCAACTTAATGAGCAGCAACTGGGCGCAAAACAGAATGATCGCGATCGTGACATAGGCAAGAAACGCACCATCGGGCGGCAGTTCCGCAGCTCGCGTCACTGGCGGTCGGTCCGGACCTTTGAGACCTTGCGGAAACAGGTTGCCATCGCGCACGGTATTTGTTTCGTAACTCATAGACTGCACCATTCTGAACATACTTCGAGATCAGGGTCGACAACTCTCCCTGCCCAGACTTTTGAATACTCTTCACCTTCCATTAAGTCGACCGATTCTCCATCCAGTTCGATGAATTGGCCGCTGCTATCTCCACCGTGAACTGTGATGTTGTCATTAAAAAAGCAGAGCAGATCACCTTTGTAGGCGACCCTGTGAGCAAAACGGCATGTACCGCAACATTGCGGGAAACTCAGGTCGCGGTGTGATAGTGGCCGGGTCATCCGATCAACGCCTTGCATTTGAAGCCACGGTCCATCAGTTCTTCCAAGAGTTCGGTTTGCTGGTCTTCCGTTTCCAGCATGATCAGCAGTTCGTATTTATCTTTGAGGGGCTGGTTGGCTTTTGGTTCCTTCTCCTCGATGGGCTTGACCTCATGCGTGGGGCTGGGCTCATCGCTGGCGGTCAGGCGGTCGATCAGGGCCGATACTTCATCTGGATTGAAACCCAGATCTACGGCGGTATACGTGCCGTCCGCCTGCAGTTCGTCGAGGATCTCATTCAGCAGAGATTCATCAAACTGGCTGAAATCCGCCGTCCGGTTGTCGGCAATGCCATACGCTCGGGCTTCAATTTCGCTCATCGGCTGAATGACGGCGGCGATATATTCCCAACCGAGTTGCCGCATCGCCTGCCAGGTGCCGTTCCCGGCCACGATCGTCATCGTTTCCTGACGGACGACAATTGGCTTTTTCTGGCCGAACTGCTGCAACGATCGGGCAATTTCATCAATCGACCGCTGATTGTGCTGGTTGACGTTGCGTTCATCCAGTTGCAACTCATCTAAGCGAACCGCCAGCGATCGCAGCGGTTCAATGATGTGCTGCACCAGGTGCGGCGGAATCTTCGGAGCTTTGGCCATTGCTATTCTGGTGTCAATGCGGCGGCCGCGCGACCTTGCACACCGCTCAAGTGTGACAGGGTCGGGTGTGCATACCGCTGGGTGGTGGTGATGTTGGTGTGTCCCAGGAGTTCCTTCGCCTCCGCAATCCCGCCCACCTCAGTCACCTTGGTGCCGAATTCGTGTCGGGCGGAATACAGGACCAGGGCTTCCGGCAGTTGGGCCTCTCGCGCAAACCGGCGAAAGAGTCGCGACGCCCATTCGACATCCCACGGGCGGCCTTTCTCCGTAACAAAGACTGGGCCGGAACGGCGATTGCCGACGGCAGATTGGATCACCTCTGCGACTGGTTCGCTCAGGGGAATGATTCGTTCCCCGGTTTTCGCCACGGTCTTGTGCTTTCGCAGGCGTAATTGCAGCCCAGCGGAACCCTGTTCTAAATCGGCAATCTGAGCCTGACACAGTTCCGAGGGGCGGCAGCCGGTCATTCTCAAGGCCAGATACAGCCGCTGCCAATCTGGACGCTGCTGGGAGGCGGACAACAGGCGTTTCAACTGCTCTGGGGTTGGGATCTCTTTCCGCTGAGCAATGGCGGGCTTGCGGAGATCGCTGTCCTTCAGGGGGCTGGCCGGCAGGTGATCAAACTCGACCAGCCATTTCAGCCACTGCTGCAGCACGGCGATGGCGATCCGTCGAGTGCTCCCGGTTTTGGGTTGTCCGGGGGACCAGTGTCCCCGTTGAATCAAATACGACCGCAACTTGTCGCGGGTCAGTTCCTGCACGTCGAGATTGCCATGCAGTTCGCATAATGGCGCCAACTGCAGACGGTATTGCCGCAGCGAATTAGGGGCCAACGCCGGTTGCTTTTCTGATAGCCACCAGGCCACCAGTGTGTTGACTGTGGGCATTACTGGCCATCTCCGTTGTCGTCACGCCAATACTTTTCGAGCAGAGCGGCGACCAGCACAGCCAGGACGAACAGCAACGGATAGAGCAGGCTTTTCATCAGCGTTGACAGTGTGGCGGGCCAGCCATAGACCGGTGTAACACTGGACCAGCTATTTGCAATGTCGCGCAGTAAGATTTTTGCCCTGACTCATCCCACTGGCCGGCGCTTCGTGGCCTGTTGGAGTCCCGGCGAAGAATGGGCGATCTTGCAGCAGTTACTGGACTGGTTAAACGATCCCTTGATTCCGTTTTTTCTGCCCGATTTCAATCTCTTTTTTTCCGCCTTACATGCCAGCGCTACCGACTCAATACCTGATCAGCCGCCCGGAAGCTGAGGATCTGCTGCAAGGGTTACCGGTCGATTTGGGGACTGGGCTGGAGGTCCGCCTCCGATCAGGAGAGGTTCCGCCGCAGCCGGCGCTGGTACAGCGACTGCAGGCGGCCCTGTTGCCCATCGCCGAACTGACTGTCCCGGAGGAGGCGACCGACCGCCAGCCGGTCACCGTGCAACTCCCCGCCGGGGCGATTCGGGCGATTCAAAAATTGGTGTGATCCACGCTACGTCCAGAGCAGATTGACGTTGCGTCCCACCGTGGGTTGATTTCAGAAATATTTCCAAAATCTTTGCCTCACGCTATTGACCCGACTGAGCCGATAGGTAATACTACCTGTGTCCCGAGTGGATGGCCCACACGGACAGAACACACCGGGACACAGAGCCCGGCCCACTGGAGAAGAACAATGGCTAAACTGTCCAACTCAACCGCCCGCAAGCATTTCCTGCACGATTGTGACATGCACGACGGGGTCACCCGATGTTGCTTTTTCTCGGAGCGTGCATACGACGAGTCCGGCTGGGGCTTCTGGGTGAGGCCATGCGGGACTGTGGACGTTGACAACGTGTCCTCAAACGGCCTGCTGCCGTCGACTCGCATCGTCCAAGCCTGCGTGCGGGCCGCTGTGCGGCACCTCACTCGAAAGTAGTCTGCATCCCGCGTCCGGGTGGTCTCCGCAGCCACCCGGCCCCAATTAACCACTGGAGACAAAAATGACAAGAAGCGGTAACACTTACTACTCTGGCGACGGCGAGTCCGAATACACGGTGCGACACACCCACAGTGGTTACGCCATCGTCAGGGGTGACGGCGATTATGCCGAGTTTGCCTCGTCGGATGAGGCCCACGATGCTGCGGAGGCGCTGGCCACCGGGCAGGCGGTCGACGGCGACTATTACTGGACGAGATGACTCAATCACCCTGTATGTGCGGCGGAGCCGCGTGGAGGACGTGTGATTGACCTCACCTACCACCTCAGCGCCCGGCAGGCCAAGGAGCTGCATGTCCGGGCCACCGAGATTGTGCTCGCCTTGCCGGTCCCGATCGACTCCCAGCGGGACTGGCAGGCGTGGGCGCGGTCTGTCCTCACGCCACAGGAGTCACCGCTGGTGACAGCAGCCGCACGGGCCACAGTCCGAGTCGCGGCCCCGGCCCTGGATGCGGAGATCACCGGCATGGCCAATTGGCTGGGCATCATCCTGGTCGGCGATGGCCCGCCCGTGTACCAGCTCACCTATGCGGTCGTCCTCGTGACCCTGACACCGCCCCGGACTCGGCACCGCGAGGCGAAACCTCAGTGGCCGCATTACGCCCTCTTCAATGGCCGCAGATATCCTGACATCGACATTACATGATTCCCCTCACCACCATTTCGGCCCAGTCCGGCAAATCCAAAAGCGCCCTGCTGCGGGCGTGCCGCCGGCTGGGTATTGCCAAAATTAACGGCCTCTACCAGCTCACCGAGGAGCAAGCCGCCGCGGTGGTGGCGGAGTGCCGTGACGGTCCAGGCTGCCCATTGTTTGGCACCAAGAAAATGGCCCGTAAGGGGGTTTCGGCACGGAAACGGAAATCGAAGGGCCGATGAAGCGAACTGGGTGAGGCTCTACAGCCCCGCCCGAAACTCGGGTGAACCGTAGACAATCCTCTGGCCGTATTGCTCCGACACCCAGTCGTTGCCCAGGTGCCACTCGGCCTGGCTCCAGTGCAACGGGTGTTTTTCATGGTAGAAAAACGGCGCATCGATCCAGTGGAACGGCACACCCTTTGACCGGAAGTGTTGCGGGAGCCAGTAATCCCACATTGGTTTCCCGATCCCCAGCGGGCTCCGGGGAAGTGTGCGGGCCAGTTCTGGCGTGAGTAAGAACGCATCCAGCCCGTAAGGCTCGCGCGTGGCGTGATGGCGTTCGCCGGCAGGGTGATTCCAGCGAACACCAATTGTCAACGCCTGAGGCTGCCGCAAGGCCGTTTCCAGCTCATCACCAGTGCCGATGATTTCGATGTCTGAATTGATCAGCAGGAACGGCCGGCCTGTCCAAATGCCGGCATCAATTAGCGTGTTGACCAGCTGTGTCGGTCGGTCATAGATCGCGGTGAGCGTCTCGCTTGCGATCTGCTGGCACCAATCCGGCAGTCGCAGTGCTTCCAACTCGGCAGCTGTGTTCACCACGACCACCGGCAAGCCCATCCGCCGCCAGGACTGCAGGCAGTGCAGTTGCCGTTTCCTGCGGTCTTGATTTGGGCTCAGCGAAGTAATCGCGGTCAGCCTGCCCGTGAATCGGTGAGGCATAGCCCGGAATGGCTCAAAGTCGGGACAGCTCGCACACGCGGCTTTGACACACTGGCCGTGAATTCCGCAGGCATAGACCGAAACAGCCCCACAGCACCCGGCTTGCTCGTGGCCGATGACAGCTCCCAAAAAATGACAGTCGGGCAACTGCAAGAATGTTTTCGGCTTGAGTCGGCGGTCTTCTATCTTTTTACCGCTGGCACTGATCAGCGTTTTCATTAGGTGTGCGTGAGGTTAAGTGAACCCGGCGCCACCAGATCACCGGGGGGCGTGCCTGTCGTGCTGCCAGCCAGAAGTGTCCTGGTTGCTACTTGGCCGACTTCAGCATTCACAGCATCAACGAAGCTCTGTCGGGAACCGTACGTGCTGCTGAGCAAATCCAGTTGGTACGCCTGCGACCAGACATCCCCTTCCGCCACGAAATCGGCATGCACGGAAAGGATGCCGGAGCCGCTGCTGGCGGTCCAGCTCATTTTGAAATACTTCCAGACATTGATATCGACATCATAGCCGGTGGTGTCTGCGTACTTGGTCCCGCCAGATCCTGTGTAGAAGCATTTATCGATCAGCGGAGGCCCAGCTGCCGAGGTGTGGGCATGCGTGTCGAAATTGGTAACGACGTTTTCCACGCCGGTAAAAGCGGCATCGATGACACACAGTTGCGGAACCAGAAAGACATCGCAATCCACCAGACCCACGACCGGCACGAGACACCACAGACATTTGCCCGGCGGATCGATGTAGTCTTCCGTTCCACGCCGCGGGGTCAATGACGTGTTGAGAATCAGTTCCGATGTGCGGTGAGCATTGAGCATTTACGTAGGCACTCCGACAGCAGACCACGCGATTTCATAAGTGCTGCTCAGGATCGTGCGCGGCGGCCCAGCGGCTGACGTGGTGCCATTAGCGCACACTGAATAATTCATGGGAGTTGTCGTTTCACTGGATTTCTCTGCGTCCAGTTCGATTTCCAGTTGCGATAGATCCAACACCTGTTCTTCTGAACTGAGCACATCAAACGAATAAATCGCTGCCGTGGCACTCGCCGAGACGCTATCGGATGTTGTTGTCAGCCCCGACACATCTCCGGTCGCCAAGTGTCCGACTGTCCCGGCACAATTCACCGCGTTCGCCGGGTTGGTGTGAAAGGCAATCACAGCCCGTTGCACAAGTGTCGCCCTGATGTGGATTCGATTGCCGTTCTCGATCGGCTCGCATGCAATGGAAACGTTTGCGGTGCCGGTGGTCGAGAAATCAAAATCATTCAAGGTTTCGTAGACTCCACTGTCTGCGGTGACGTTCGGAGACAGGCTTGTCCAAAATGGATAGTTGGCTACGGTTGTCGGGGCTGGGACGATAAACGTCAACGGTATTAGCTCTGGTCCCTGCCAGTATTCCGCCTTGTTCCAAGCAGAGATTCCATCATAGTTGCCCGTGTGGATCTCCCTGTACGTTGTTGGTTGGATTTCCGTCACAAACACCCAAGCGCTGGGCAGCGTGACAGTGACGCCACAGACTTCAAGCGTTGTTGTTTTCCCGCCAATTGGCTGCAGACACCACAAGCATTTGTCGGGCGGGTCGAGATAACCCGCCGTCCCCGCCTCTGGGGTAAGCTGTTCGCTCCAGCGGAGATAATTGGTCCGGTCTTCCTTCGGGCTCCACTTGCTCATGATGGGATCACCGGTGTCCAGGTGGTGATGTGCCAATTCAGCCGCAGGTCGCAGTTTTTCGGATCGGTCAGCAAATCGAAGTACGCATGCCAGCCGCTGACCACCGCTGAGCGACCGTCGTAGGTCACGGTCCCATGCACCTGTTCCAGGATCAGCACATACTCGTCCACAGCACCAGACATGCCGGGACAGGTGTATTCAAAAATGGCCGATTGCCACAGGGCATCCACACCAGAACGAGTCAGCTCTAAATCTGCATCAGTCAGCGTCGGCATGCCTTCGAGGGCACTGACTGCCTCCGCCAAACCGGGAATCTGAAAGCGATGCGGAGCCTTGTGATAGAACGGCGGGGACTCGTCCGGCTCGTGAATGCCGACACCGACCACGCAGGGACAGACTGTGCCGGAGGTGGCATTGTCGATGATCCCCTGCACGTTGGGCATCAGCGGCAGTTGTGACCGCAGCGAGATATCGCGGCGGTGTGTCCGTTGCTCGGAACCTCGGGCGGCACGTCTCATCGGTCGTTCCCGTTTAGATGGAGAATCGTCCGCTGCGGGAAGGCACACTCATAGGTAATGCCGATTACCTGCGGATACTCAGGGTCAATCTCGGTGACTCCTGACGGCGGCCGGCGATTCAAGGAAATTTCCCGCCCGTTCACCAGCGTAATCAGATCACCGATGGCATAGCTCGTATTGATTCCCCGCAAGACCGGATCGCCCGTCAGTCGCACCTTTTGCTGATCGGCCAGAATCTCGGCGGCGAAATCGTCGATGGCGGTCTGGTCATCCTGCAGGTCGGCGTCACCACTCAGAACACTGGCGGAATCGCCGGAACTGATGCGGGCCCGTGAAAAAAACCGATCCGACACATCGATGAATAAGGGATTGGTCCCGCTCAGCGGACTGGAGGTATCTAAGGCCACCCCTTCCAGTCGTTGATCTCCACGGACGGTACAGGTCAGCCGCAATTCTGTTTCCGATTCCAGAATCTCGCTGGGGATCGGGTTACCCGTGAAATGCACGCCAATCTGATTACTCAGGACACGCCAGCCCCATTCGACGGGAACAGGCTCCCAGGTACTCCCGTCTGTGCTGTACTCCAGGAACGGCGGCCGGCGTTCGGTGGCATCGTCATCCTGATACGTGAGGCAGGGTTCGGCATACCGCCGCTTGGCGTCCCACACGTAATCCGTGCCGGGATCAATGACTTGGGGACCGACCGGGATTTCAGTCCGCAACTCGCTGTAGTCGCCCCCTTCATTGGCGGCCCAAATGCGGTCGATGGGGTTATGCGGATCACTGTCCTGACCTTCGCCATCGCTCTCGCTGTCCCAGGTCCGATAGAGCGTGAGCGTGCATTCCCGTTCGATCAATGCTCCGAATGCCCGCACTTCGTTGTAGATGGGGCCGGAATCGTAATGCAATTCAAGATAACTCAGCTCGTGCTGCGAAGCGTCGGCGGCATCTCCAACCGCATAGCAGTTGAGTTCCAGCGGATCGCCATAACCTCGAGCAAAGAATCTGAACGTGGGCTGCTGTGTTTTAGCTCCGGCGTCGTCAGTCACGACGAAATCAAGACACCAGTTGAACCGCTGGGGCAACAGGATCTGATCCAGGGCCTGAGCGAGAAACAGGCCGCGGGGAACGGTCAGGTTGTGCAGATCGAGCGCCGCCAGCCCAGGGCCTTCCAACTGTGTGGAGAGATCCGCTTCCAGGATGTTGGCGATATACCGTTCATCGGCGTTGAGCGTCCACATGGCCATCAGGACCGCCTTGTCGACGTACCAGGTGGCGACAGTGCCGCCATGATAATCGGTTGCGGTTGTGGTTCTGGTCGATTCCGGATCCAGGAAGATGGGGAGATCTACGTCAGGAACCACGCCAGTGACAATCCGTGAATTGGCAATAATGCGGCCATCGACTTCAGGATTGAATTCCCAGTCATAATGAGCCAAAGACAGGACCGGAGCCCCTTCCTCTTCGGCATCGTCGGGCCACACCTGTTGTCCGTAGATCGGGTCACCGGTGTGCCACGGAAGAATTCTGGCGATGTATTGCCGTTGTTCTTCGCCTCGATCGGTGAGTCGGAACACAGTTTCGACAATCGTGCCCCAAAACAGACATTGATCGCGGTTGTCGCTGGCGTCGAGTGTCCAGATCTCGATATCGCGATCTTCGTTTTCGGCGACGGCGTAGTCCTCGATCCGCTCATTCCGGCCATTGATGCCGAGATCATCCGTCAGCACGGCCTCGCCCATCGTGCTTCCAGCCCGGAGCGTAATTCGCAACGGGTGCAGGTGTGCATCCAGATCATCTTCAATCGGCAACTGCCCGGCGGCAGAGGCTCTGTAGACGGCCAGTTTCGTGTCACGATGCAGGGCAGACATGGTTTGTGTGTTGTGACACTGGCCCGTGATTTTTCAAGCTCGAACTGTCCGCAAATTATTCGACCGGCAGTCGGCTGACCTGGGCAGGTCTCAGGCATTCCCGCAACTGGCGTTTGGTTTTGTCGTTCGGAATGGCATACAGGTCATGGAGGGGACCGGCTTGCAGTTCCACCAGAAACAGCTGCGGCAGGCAATAAGGTTCATCGGCTCTGGGAAGTCCCAGCACGGCAGTGGCGGGAGCGGTGGCAAAGCTGATTTCGACTCGACAGTCACAGGCTCCATAGGTCCGGGCGAGATCTTCAATCCGGGCGGCCAGTTGCTTCCATGGTCCTAAATTGACCTCGGGAGTCATCGGCACCAGGTTGGCATGACTGTTGACCATGATCCATTGAGCTGAGCCGGCGGACAGTCCTAAATCACGGATATGGCCTTGATGCAGTCCGGACTGTTGATAGTCCGCCGATTCCAGCAGCACGGTGGCCAGTTCCGGCGGCGTCCAGTATTTCCGCTCCAATTGGCTGGGTGAGGCGATATCTTCGGCCCTGACGGTATAGACCACCAGTCGGGGGCAATGGGCCTGACAATCGATCTCCGAGCGGTACAGACCGCACTGAAATTCCTGCGTCGGTCCTGTGACCGTATACCCGGCGGGAGTCTGGGACAGGGCTGACCAGGTCAGCCCGCACATCAGACAGGCGGCGCCGATAAACTTGCTTGTCTCCATTTCAACACTCCCTGAGAAATCCAGCCCCGAACTCCAGACCCTTCATAGAACCGATCGACTTCTTCGTAACCTAAAAACGTGCATTGCTGAAACTGCGCACCGCTCACCCCGCCGACCGTCAATTTGCCATGCAAGACAAAGGCTTTGGCCAAGACCAGGTCCAGAACATCCTGCAATGCGTCCTGCGTGGTGTAGCCGTCGGCGAACTCGACCGCCAGCCGGATTTCCCGCCCGAAGGGACCGCTGATCTGGTGAATTTCACCTGCTGTGCCAGGCCATTGAGAGACCTGCAGCGAACCATCCTGCGGGCCAACCAGCGGCGTGTCATAGAAACAGGGGAAGGTGTAGTCTTCGTCGGCCTCATCATCGTGCTGTACCAGACTCATGGCGTCCCTCGCTGCTGACCCTCGACCGGATTGGCCTGATTCTGCCGCGTGTTCTGGGCGGTGACATCAGTGTTTTGTTGCAGCTTGGCATTAGCTTCCGCTTGCAGAGCATTTTGCTGAGCAATTGTCTGTTCAAGTCGAGCCACGACCTCCGCCGTCGCGGCAAACTGATCAGCGAGTTTTGTAAGTTGCTCGGCCTGAATCAATCGTCCAGCGTCTCGTTCATTCTGGGCAATGCTGCGTAACTGACCTTCGCGGTATTTGATATCGTCGGTTTGCGTGGCTGACAGACCGACGTTAGATAGGGCGTAAGCCGCATCAGCCAGATAGGGGACCTCTCCCAATTCATAAAGCCTCGACGCGCTGCCATATCCCGCCTGAATTAACGCTTCGTCGAACCGCTTCTGCACGTCTGCCGACAGGGCCCCGGGATTCTGGAGTTCTGCCTGACGGACCTGTCCCGCCATTTGATTTCGCTGCGCCTGGGCTACCTGTTCCGGCAGCTGATTGATCGCCGTGATGGAGTCGTTGAAGAATTTATCCGAGCCCTCCAATGTGCCGACATCTTGCTTGAATTGGCGGAACTTCTGCAGTTCTTTGGGATCAGAGAGCAAAGAGACAAAGGCGGGAAGGCTTTGGGCTTCTCCTGTCAGATTCATTTTGGGGACACCAGATAGATCACCACTGAGAATCTGACTCTTTTGCTCTTCAGTCAGCCCTGCGCTGAAACTAGGATCCAATGCACCCAACAACTCTTTCCGTAGCGCTGGGTTCTCTTGAATTGCGCTGATCTGCTCTTCCAAAGTGTTGGCCTGTGGCACAAATCGCTTGAGTTGGTTAACGAGTTGTACGCTGGAGGTGCGGGTCATGGCCCCGGTGGCATCCCCGGTCGCATGTCCCAGCAAAGCGAGAAGTGCAGCGGATTCCTGTGCTGAGACCCCTGATTGGATCAGGTTCCCTAATCCAGGTGCCAGATTGTTGGCGAAATCCTGATTGGTGACAACGGGACTACTCTGCTTCAGCCGCATCTGAAAGCCCGCGATTTCCTCCGCTGTCCCGCCTCCAGCTTTCATCTGGGTGAGATTACCCTTTGTGGAAGTAATCAGCCCGGCGGCGTCATTGGGATCAAGCATTGCCGACGCCAACACGGCATCCCTGACGTCTTCTAAAGATCGAGTCCCTTTGAACGATGCCCCGGCAGAGAGAGCATCAAGGACAGCCCCTTTCTCGGCCCCTGACTTGGCCACGATTTCGTCTGCAAATCGGTTCATCAATTCTGCATCTTTGACGCCGAAATTTAAGGCGGCTGCCCGTTGCTTTTGGGCAATCGTCGTTTGCGTGGCGTTGGCCTGGGCCCGACCAGCCTGGATCTGTTCGTATTCGCTGCGGAGCAGCGCCATCGTATTTTTTACGGCATCTAATGCTGATCCGACTCCAAACAGTTCTTGGCCGACGGCAGCCACGTTCCGTGCCATGCCGCCGAATGACGCTGATCCCTGTCGCCCGGCCTGTTCCCCTTTTTTGCCCATCTGGTCGAGTCGTTGGGTTGCCTTGTCGATCAGTGCCGCCTGCTGCTGCAGGGCCTGCACCACTTCGCGTTGATCGACGGTCTGAGTGAGTTGAACGTTATTGCTCATAGCCTGCGACTCCACCAATAGCTTAAGAGTCCGTAACTGAGCACTCCCAAAAAGAACGCAGCCCGTTTCCAGAACGGGGCTCCATCTTCTTTCATCAGCCGGAGGAACAACGCATCTCCGAAGACCCGGAGTGTGTAGTCCCGCTGACTCCAGGAGAGACGGCAAAAGTAATCATGCACAATTGCCGCTCGGCAGGTGACGGGCTGGAATGGGTGACCGACAATCCACCAGAGCCACCGGGGTATGGTTGCTCCGTCCGTCTGCGAATGAGCAGGGACAGTCAGCCCGCCGCCAGGAATCGGGACATAGATCGCCTCGACCGTTTCCCATTCGGTCGTCGATCCAGGAACTCGGCGGATTGTCGGCTCAGTTTCGGTTCTCACAACAACACCCCCTGATCGCGGAGTTTCTGCCGCAGGTCGTAGCCCCCGATGATCGTCAGAAACACATCGGTGATGTTCTCAGTGTGGAACAACTGCAGGTGATTGATCACCTCAGGCGTCAGACGGTAGTTCACCAGCAACGCCCGGATGCAGAATTCGTAGAGTGAATCAAATTTCGCTTCGGTAATGCCGTTGATGATCTCCTGTCGCCACCGATTGGCCTCCAGGAGGAATTCGCGATCAACCGCCAGCCCCTGATAGATGTGAACCGGTTCAAATCGCAGCCCTTGGGCGGTCATCAGGACCGTGAGCGGCAAGCGTTCCGGGACCGGGATCAGCCAGAGCTGATTGTCTCCCAGCACCAGCGTTTTGCCGGGAAGTGTGATGTTGCGTTGCAGTTCGCTCGGCAGGCAGGGACCAACGCCAATCCGATAGAGACCGTTGAGCGAGTCCTGCCAACTAAGCTGCAGCGGATTGCCGGGAGCGGTCCCAGGCCTGCGCCAGGTGTAAAGGAATCCTTGACCACTGCCGCCGGGGACAGCTTTCTTCACCACATCGAAATCGGCGGCCAGTGTCGATAATCCCGCCCGGACCAAACGGCCAGCATGATCGCGGCTCGCCTGATCTTCGGCATCTCCAAACGGAATCCAGATCGCGAAATGCATTACGAATTACGGTCAAATCCTTCCCACGGTTCCATCGGAATCGTTTTCCCGGCAAACTCGTGTTGAGAATCACTTAAAAATTCAATCTTTCCATCTCGAACAAAGCAGTGACACAAGATCACAGCACGAGCCAACACTGACGGCGAAAATGTTGGTGATGTGGTTGAACCGTTCCACGAAAATCGATGTGGATCAATGGCGTGATGCGATTTACAACCAGGACACCACCACCATATGCGTCGGTTTTCTCCATTACTCGATTCCCAGCACACATCACCTGCTTTTTTGATAGACATCCTCACACCTGAACCCTGACCCCTCTTAGGAGGGCATCGCGTTGTTGACGGAATGGCTCAGGGTCTTGCCGAAGAAACTGAGCGTACCGGCGGCCTCATTGAGATCCTGACCACTGATATCGGTCCCCATCACGAGACCACCGGTCAGGCTGATTTTCGCATTGTTGGAGCTGCCGCTGAATACGCCCCCATTCGCGCGGCGGCGCATGTAGACATCGAGCGTAGCACCGGCACTGTAGCCAGCTCCGAAGCCACCACTGCTGGCGAACTTGGCCAGATTCTCAGTTGTGATTTCGACAACTGGATTGCGGCTGCGGATATTATGCGCCTGCGGATAGACCAGTCCCTGATAATGCTTCGGCTGCACCACAATCTGCGGCTTGATCGACACCCGAGTGACCTGATCACTGATGTCGGTGCTGTCGTGGAGCACCACCCCTGGCGCGAACTGGGCCACGAACGAGGCACTGCTGAGCGTGGCCGAAGCGACCGTCAACGGATCAGTGCCATCCGCCGAGGTGCAATAGAATTCGAGTTGGGCTGTGACGGCGGGAGACTCTTCCGACTCGCCATTGAAATCAATGGTGACTTCGCGGCACACCAGCAACCCATCCGCACAACTGACGGTGTAGTCACCAGACCCGGCATAGGCTCCCGAGTCGGCCCTGGTCCGGAAGCCGATCACTGCCCCGGCCCCACTGCCGACCGCCAGACCGTTCTGCAGGAAGTTACTGAGCCCCAACAGGGTGGCCAGATCCGCAGTCTGAATGCTGATCATTGGTGTGGCCCGGCCTCCAGACCGATGATCGCTATCGACCCCGCCTGAGGCTTTGCCCCGGACGAGCGTGGTGTTGATTCCCAGCTGTGTGCTCAGCACCTGGCTAATCACGGTGGAATCGAAACTGCAATCGGAAATGACTTGCATGGGGGCTCCTTATCCCACCTTGCGGCGGCGGATTCTGGTTTTGCTGAGGGCGCGGGCTTTTTGCACATAGAGCCTGCCCATCAGTGTTGTGTCTTCGGTGATTTCATCGCGGGAAATGGCTTGCAGTTCGCGACGGCGATCGGCCTTCAGCGGGTAATTGTTCCGCCCTTTCCAGGTCCACTTGTATTGGGTGGCGGTCAATTGACTGCTCGCCAGAATCGCGGCATAGAGCTTGCCGGTCTGATAGTTGGGGCGAAAGGGATCGACTCCCAACTTGCGTTTCCGATTTAACGTGCGGCCCGTCCGTTTGGCGTATCCGTAAGGACCGCCGGGAGTGGTCCACTTGTTCCGCTGAAAGTGCCGTTTGATCCGCTGCGTGGCGTGCCGATTTCCGGTTTCCCGCATCACTTCCCGCATGATTTTCGCATGGGGTCGCGGTGACAAACCAAATTCGTCCACGACGGTTTTGATTCGCATACTAGCCTCGCACCGTCAGGAGCCACACGGTCCACCAGTAATCCCGCTGACCGACCAGAGCCCCACCGGTCAAGGTCGTGGGCTCTTCGTCCTGGCGGCTCATGCGTGGATAGATCTGGCACTGGATCTCGGAAATGTCCAGCACCCCAGTCCCGGCGGCAATGACATCCGCCTCCAGAGCGTCCCACAGTTCCTGACACTTGAGAACGAACCAGTCCTGCGGTTGGGGATCTTTATCCGCGAAGTCAGTGGGGTAATCCGCCACGACTTCGGCCGCGAAATCGGCGGGGACTTCGGCTTGCAGCATGAGCCAGATCTGAATCCCGGCCGTTTTGAATTGGGTGGCGTTCCCGCGGCGGCGGGACAGCCCATCCTGCAGGCCACCAATACAGCCCGGGATTAAGGCCACTTCCGTTTCAGCGGCTTGGTCCCATTCAGTCTGCAGAAAGATGCAGCGTTCGAGCGCTGCCGCGGCGTCTGCAGCTCCCATCAGCTCGCGAAATTCCGCCAACTGCGAAAGCTGACGGAAGGCGAGTTGCACAGGGTCATAAAGAAATTTCTGAGCCACGTTAAGCCGTCACCGGGCGACCCGGCAACGTGTTGGTTTTGATTTGTGGTCGAGTGACAGCCACCTGGCGGAAGCCTCCCGCCACTAGTCCGATGCCGTCCCGATCGGTGTTGTAAACCTGGCCGTTGATCTGCCACTGATCGGCAGGGCGGACAGTCACTGTCTCGGGCACATCAATAATCAGGCGGAACTGCGTCCGCAGTCCCTGATCGGTCTGTTCGCGGGTTTCGCGCGTGGCAATGACCACGTCGACACTGGCCGCATCCGCCAGCACTCCCAAAGGGTAGTGCATGACGGCGGTCCCCAGGTATTGACTGAGGAGCGGCTGGGCCAGTTGCTCGAAGAGGTCATCGATCACGCGGCGCCCGGTTAATTGGTAGTTATCTGTCCGGCGGACCCATTTCCGCCGGACTGCTCAGAACTTAGGACAACACGCCGGTGATCCACGTCCCAGCAGGGGCGTAACACACATTTTCGTCCACATCCATTCGCTGACGGACCATCGCCGAGGTACGTTCTTCGGAGTACCAGCTTTCGAAGGTGCGACCGATGACGCTCCCATAGCGCTTCCAGTGGAACGTGCGTCCTAATTGCGGAAGACGCAGATTGCGTTCCGTCGACTTGCGGAACAGTAAGGCTTTCGTGCGATCCCAGACTGTTGCCAAGACGGCATCTTGCCCCTCGTTGGCTGAGTTTTTCTGCGAATCCGAAATGATCACCTCCCGCAAGTCAAAAATCTGGGCGAGGATCTGCGGAGTGATCGAGTCCGCCCGTTCCGGATTTGTGGAACCAAATACCGCTTCTAACACCTGAGCACAGCGACGAACACGGATAAAGGCTTCCCACTCCATGCACAAGGCGTTGGGCCGGATTCCGTAAGTGTTCCGCATGTCGACGGAGGCATCGTCAATGTCGTCGATCGGCGCGGCGGTCGACGCATTGGACCAGACAGCGGCGGCGGCTTCTTCTGCCAGGTTGGCCGCATCCAGAGCGGCAACTACTCGTTCGGTGTGCTTGCGGAGATTCGACAACACGACGCGCTGTGCCGCCATTTCTTCGCAATCAAAAAACGAGCCGTACATCGCCTGCTCACGATCTTCGACCCGCTCACTTAAGCCGTGCTCAGAGCAACTGAAGGACTTCTTGGACACCTCGCCGTTGATCGTCGGGAAGGAGCCATCGGCACCACGGCGCGTATCTGGCACGTTAGTGATGATCGACTTGGTCGGCTGAAAAAAGTATTCCCCACCCTGTGTTTCTGACTCAAAGACGGGAAAGATTTGCAGACCGACCAGCCCGCGGATCTGCTCTTCGACATCAATTGGCAGCATGACCTCTGCCAGATCCGGGCGGATGTTAGAATTCGCGACTGTTAATTGAGTTGCCATGTTGTACTGACTCCTTGTGTGTGTGTTGGAAAGCGTCCTCAGTCAGTGTCTGACTGAGGATCAAAAAGCTCCTTAGTGTTTATGCCTCAGCGGTCCAGGTCCCTTTGTAAGACAGGGCTTCCCACTTGCCGGCCTCGATGCACTCGACTTCCACAAACTCGCCAACCGCATCCGCCCAGATATATTTACCAGCGGCAGACTGAGCGCCGGTCGATGGGAGGGCGATCGTTTCCGTGCCGTTGGGATCGATCCGCAACGCCTGAGCGGCCTTGCAGAAGAATCGATACTTTAAACCGACCACAGCCGCCGGCAGGGCGAAGGTAATCGTGCCTGAGGCCCCGCTGTTGGTGAACAGCGTCGCGGAATCGGATTCCGTCACCGTGTAATCTGCCGTCTTGTTAGACACACCTCCGGCACTGCCAGCCGATTCACCGACGCCGGTCAGCACATACACAATGTCCCCGTCGGCAGTGGTGGCACCCCCGACATTACGCCCGAGGCAACGGCCGCCAGCCGTGTCATTCACCTTGCCAGATCCGGCCAGACGGACATCGGCCCGATACGCGATCGCACCAGAGGCCAGCATTCGCAGCACGCCGGGATAATTTGTGGGAGTGACTGAGATTGGTTCATTGGCAGCAAAGGCCTCACGATTGGCAATGAATTGCCCCTCACCGCTCGCTGCCGCCAAGGCCAGTTTTCCATCGCTGTTAAGATCAAGAATCGCAAACTGCGAAAATGCTTCTGCCGACAAATAAGTCGGGAAGTCATGGACAATTGCTACCGACATATTTCACTCCTGAATTGAAAGTGGTTGAATTGGATCACGCCGAAACTATCGGCGGCGCTTGGAATTCACAGCCAGGATGTAACTGGCGTGCAGTTGCGGGTTGTGCCGTGCCAAGTGCCGAACCGCGCCTGGGCGATCACACCGCAGATCCTGCATCGTGGCGGTGATCGCACTTTCCCAATGGGCCACAGGATCACCGGCTGAAGCGTCGCTGCGCTGGCTGTGGCCGCCGGTGATTTGACCGACCAGGCTGGCCTTGGGGGCCAGGATCTGATCGGAGTTGAATTGCGTCCGGGCCTGTTCAGTTTCCTGCCGGGCGGCCGCCGTGCGGGCGGCCAGTGTCTGGCACCAGGCGGCCGTTCCCTGAGTCGCGGTGAGCCCCTTGGCGAGGCAATCCGTGACAAACATGGCATCCTCGGCCTGACTGGTCTGAATTCCAGGACAGGCCGCAACCAGCTCGGAATAGGAGGCGGGGGCTGGGGTTCCCGCGTTGGCAGTCGACATTGTTTGCTCCAACTGTTCGGGAACACTGGCGGACGCCTTGGGGGCTGCTCCCATCGGTTTAGATCGCGACAAATCCGCCAGGACTTTGTCGAGAGTCTTCACGCCATCTACGAGGCCCAGCCGCTGAGCGGCTTTCCCGCGATGGACCCGTCCATCGGTCACGGCGGCCAGTTGTTCGTTGTCCAGCATGCGAGCCGACTGCACAGCCCCATGAAAGACTTTCGTGATGTCGTCAATGTGCGTCTGCCACTGGGCCAGCTGCTCGGGAGTGATTTCCGAACCGGGAATCCCGGCCCCCTTGAACTGTCCCTGCTTGATCACATGGACCTTGATGCCTTCGTTCGCGGCATACTGGCTGTAGTCATGCACGACCATGTAGGAACCGATGGAACCAACCAGTCCCATCTCGTTGGTGTAGATCTGCTGAGCCTGTGAGCCGAACCAATAGGCGGCACTGGCCCCGATGTCTTCAAAGTAGG
>JACCDR011664216.1_pt1 | contig 18391 bp, 28 predicted proteins | sample 7446431 | NCBI WGS metagenome assembly JACCDR01 (sample SAMN15323443, study PRJNA562643) | freshwater metagenome | isolation source: river surface water | place: USA:Blue River Watershed | collected 2017-08-17
CCTCAGGCATACCCTGTCGATTGTACTCCTCGTACTTCTCTAAGAACCAAGCCTTGTCGTATCTGTCCTTCCAGAGGACTTTAGTGAAGTCTTGGTTGTGGGCTTTGTACTTAATGCTGTGCCACATACCCACTTTACGGGTAGAGTACATGCGGAGACCATCATAAACCGTATTCTTGGATAGCTCATTAGGCATTAGACGCTCAAGAAGGGAGTCTAGGTGTAGAATTGTACCTACAATAATGACCTTACCGTGCATAGAACGGGCTGGAACAAGGGCACCGTAGAACCATTTACGGAATTTCTCACGACGATCCTTGTTTAGAACCTGCTCATCATCCTCTAAGTCATCCCCTACGATTAGGTCTGGTCGTTTGTTTCCCCATTTGAGACCTCGGAGCTTCTGTTCTGCTCCTTTTGCGACGATCCGGCACTTGTGTCCGTCTTCAAAGGCGAGAATGATGTCGTCCTCAGATTCCTTATCAAATTTGACACGGCCATTCTCATCTCGTGGGATTCCAAAGAGTTCTTGGAGTTCTTGGTTATCAATGATTTCATTCTTAATATCCTGTAAAAAGAGTACTGACGTACTCGTTGTACCAGAACAAATGACAATAAAAGAATGTTTTCTGAACATCATTGCTGCGAGGACGAAACTAAATGTAATTGTTGTTGATTTACTGTGGCTTCGTGGTGCTGCAATAGCCACGAATTCATGCTCATCATTACAACAAAGATCCCACCACTCATGGTGGAAGTCAGCCATAGGTGATGCACCGTCAAACTTCTTAGCTAGAAGTGACTGTACGAAACCACTGACTGTATCTGCCGTTAACTTAATCATCTAGTAGATCTTCCTTAGTGAGGGAGGCATACCATGCTTGACGTTTTGCCTCCTCCACACGATGTGCCCTCTGAGAGTTCCTACGTCTTTTGTTCTCTCGGCAGTGTTTCTCCAGCTCATTATAATCTAGCTGCATCTCAACACCGGCATCAAACTTCTCACGTAGTCTCTTGTACAGAAACTCTTTATAGAACTGATACTGTGCCCAGTTCTTAGCTGTGGTCATTTCTTCCGCTTCTTCGCCTCACGGCTCGAAGTCTCGGACTTCATAGAGCCGTCTGCTTTACGACTAAAACTCTTATTGCCTGAGGAACTCTGTACAAACAGATTAGCTAGTCCATTAGCACCCCCTTTGGATAGAGCACGTTTATGGGCTACATCCTTGCCGTCACCCTTCTTAACCTTACCTTGCTCCATCATCTCTCGCCTAGCTGCATTACGTTTAGCCCTATCTTTCTTTACTGACGCTTTACCATCGTACTTCTGTTGCTTGTCGTAGTCCCTCTTCCCGTTCGTCATGTACGGCATAGAATCCCCTTTAAACGTGTTTATTCTTCGTCGGTGTCATCTAGGTATTCCCCAACGATCAATTCGTCCTCTAAGAGGGCTTCCTGATCTTCTGGGGATACATCATTCTCGATGACGTAACCCTCAACAACCTTCTCTGCTGCCGTCTTGTTAAAAGAGGCAAACTCCTTAGCTAACTTAGCCAGCTTATCCGCAATTGCTTCCTTAGCTGCACTATCCTTAGTAGCTCTACCAATAAGAACGTCAGTTCGATCAGACAGGACCTTAACTGTAGTAACCAAATCCTTAGCCTTAAGAGGAACTGTAATAACATCCCCAGTCTTACTATCCAGGATTGAATCTCCGTTAATGATTCTATCCTCTACCTGATCAATAGCCTTACTGACAAGAGACTCCATCTTGGAGGCAATCTTACGGTCTTGTTCTTCTTGGAACCTTTTCTGTAGTTCAGGCCACCAAGCAGTACGGTATCTCCAATGCTGCATGGTATTAAGAGAGATACCTAATGTACGAGCAGTGAGAGATAGGTTCCCGTTCTTCATGTACATCTTGATAGCTTTCTGTTTAAGGGCATTCGTATGTTGCCCGGCTGGTACGGGCGGATCTTCTATTTTAGCCATATCTCTTTTTAAAAATAATTTAAATTTTATGGAACTTCTTAAAAACCACTGATGTCTTAGTCAACAGGTGTGTGAATTAAGTTCCGCACTATTTTAATGAATGTTGTTAGTTTGGACTCCGCTTAATAACCGGATAGGGTTTTAACAACATACCTGCTATTGTTGAGGTTAGTAGTTGGGATCACAGTAGGGTAGACGAAATCAGTGCCGGTCTACCAGATGTTATCGAAGGTCGTGCCCCAATGAAATGTCGCATCTTTACAGATGCCCTGCCTCGGTGCTTCCGGGTTTGAAAGGAAGCTTGGGTCGACGGGTGATACACCCCTGAGAAGACTTAATTTACTTGGCCTTTCTTATATTTTTATATAAGAGGGTTAAGTAAACTATTGTCTAAATCTCGGGGTGATAGTATATAGTAGTATATAATAAGTAAAGAAAGTAAAAGATGAATACTCATAAGTTATTAACTAAGTGTAAGAAGATACTTAAAAGTAAATACAACTGTACTTTCAGTAAACCTTGTCCTACTAAAAGAGAGGTTCTCTCTCAGATGTTATCTGTAGTCCTTACAGATGATGAATTCAAAATCTTTAATGAAGATACACTCTTAATTACCTTCTATGCTTATGAAACAGGGAAGATAGAAAGGATATGGTCTAAGAAGAAGAAGGTAGTCTCTACTAAGCTGATAAGCGAGGGATCGAGTGTGATCCCGAAGCGCGTTAAGAAAGAAAAGTATATAAACTGTTCTCCTCTGGAAGAGGATCTACCCTTCTAACTATATAAGCGAAGCATCCTGTGTGAGGATGCGAGCGTACTCTCAGTAAGAATGAGACCCCCTAAATAAAAACCATATAGATTCGTCAAATGGTGTCCCTCATTTAAAGTCAATCCCTCTTCTTTTCCCCCCACCCCCCTTAAATATATAATCTCAGCAGGTAAATGAGAACGATTCTCGATTAGAAATAGGTGGTGAAAAAGCACACACTGCTTTTCCTTTAGCTTGTCTTTGGCTCTCGATAAACAAAAAGACTCTTGTCCCCCCACATGAAACAAAGGTTTATTAGCAGCGCCACTGCACTGCCAGTCAACCAAATGGATTGTGGTACGTTCACTTCCTTATCAACCAGCCTTGCCTACCGGACACAACCGAAGAAGTCTTCCTCAACATACCATAAGGGGTAATCACATGCTCTACATCAACGATCAAATGTTCGATGAGCTGTCAACCGAGTTCATCAGTGCAGGTCTGTCATTCAGCTGGTCATGCCAGTCACCCCTGGTTGATGCTCTGTCAACCTTCCTCTTCCCGTCTTAAACGAAGTAGTACCTATTGAGGACTAGCAACCTCCTCAGTAGTCCCATAGGTTGTGCGTAACCCGTAAACGCACCGAAGCACGTATCGTGAATCGTGTCCGCCCCGACTAATGAAGGGAGCCACAAGCAGCTCTGGCGGTAAACGGATATCAAACGGTTGAGCTTGTCAACGCCGGATACGTAACCGGCATCCATTCTTCTTATTTATTGGGTTACATCTTCGTAGTTCCCAATACCACCAACTGTATCACAAGTCCGGTCGCTTGCTTGGGGCAAGCTCGTTGAAGGTCTGTCATATCTGACCTGTCCTACCTAACCTGGAACGTACTCACGTCTCGGGTCGCAAGCTCCCACTCGTCACAACAGTAGGAACTATCGTTCGCTACGCTCACTCAGCCGGCGAAGTTCGCTCCGCTCTCAGCCGGTGCTTCGCATTCCTACTCCATCCGTTAAAACCAGCCACCAAACATGGGTTCATTAATCCTGCTTATCCTTGCATCAATCCTTTTATACAAAAACCTCTTGATTTAACCGTAACACCTTGCTATACTAGAATCTCATTAAACGTAACACCAAACCACAAGGAGTATCACCATGTTTAAAAATCTTCGTTCCGCCCTTGCCGCCATGATCGCCCCGGAAGCACCGAAGGCTGACCAGATTAAGCTGGCATCCTTCCAACCGCAGCAAGTTCAAGCCGTCACATCTCACGGCCGCCCCGTTCCGCCGCAGTCGTTCAAGCGCACAACCAACAACGAGGGAATCACGGGAGAACTTAGCCTTGAAGTGATCCGCAGCCTCGACTCCGAAGTTCTCCGTAAATCCCTTATGGGCAAGCTGGTCTATTCCACCGTCGCCCAAGCGTGGAACCAATACCGCAAAGTCAGCAGCCGTAAGACTCCGATGCAACACGAACAGGAAGCTCTTGCGAAGGTAATGAATCTGGCGGCAGAGGCAATCGCCGCCTCTGATTCCCTCGGCTATGTCACCAACTTGGATATTGAATCCTTTGCTTTCCTTCTCACTGCTGGCGTACCCGCCCAACTCAATGAGAAGAACGCCGCTCTTCTGGCACAAGCCTATGCGGCAGCGGGTCTGTCATCGGATAGCAAGGCGATGGAAGCCAAGCGGGAAGAGAAGCGCCGTCTGGTTTATGAGAATAACATTAAGCACCTCGACACGTTCTTTAGTGAGCTTGCCGGCTGGACGCATGGCGCAATCGACCCGGATACGGGCGAGTATTACGGAATGCAAGCAGTCGAGGTACGTTGCACCCTGAAAGGTGCCGCAGCATTAGCAGCAGTTGCAAACTGTATTGAGTTCGTCAGCACTTGGACGAATGAAATCACGGCGGCAGCAGAGTTTACGTTGATTGTGTCCGATCAAAAGATGATTGAACGGGAACTTAGCCGCAGCACCCGCCAAACGGAAGCCGCACCCCCGGAATACGTGCAGCGGATTGACGATTCCTTTGCGATGAACTAACCAACCATCAAGGGGCAGCCAGTACGGTGCCCCGTTTTGGTGCATCCAAAAAAAGTCTCGCTTCGCTCGACTTGCAGACATGATCGTCGCTTCGCTCCTCACGGAAAAAGCAACATAACACCGTAAGGATAAGCAACGCGCAGGCTCTGCCGAGCAGTTTGCAGAGTGCAGGGGAAAGGGTCTGTCATCTAAAACCTAGGCCCAAATATTCCAACATTTAAGGAGATTATTATGAAGTAATTAAATAGGCAACTTTAAACCAGCCCACCACCGAAAAATGCATGGTAGTCAGGCTATTGCGCTAGACTTAATTGGAAGCGTACTCCTATGTCAGTATGAGAACAAGGTCTCATATGCTATGGCGTAACATGCAATCGAAAGACGGTAAAACACTCTGACAATATCGCTGGAAATTGAAGGCGTAACATCGTAGAGAAATCTACGGGACGACTAACCTGATAAGAGCCAAGCTAGAGAGTGGGTGAATCTTCTCAAAGTCGGCGAACGCTGCGACAAGTGCCTTATGGGATTACTGTATGCCAACGCCGAGCCAAGCCTAGTACTAAGTAGGTAGTTGCAGCATCTATACTTCGTGAGCCACTTCCATAGAATTATGGCGAGCCTAACAGAGCGTGGTTAGGGTAGAATGACTACTTAGAGTGCAATCTCTAATACAAGGAAGGTGTAGAGACTAGACGGGAGGGCACTAAGGCACCTTACGTGCTATGTGCAAGGCATAGTCCAGACCACGAACAATATGTACTGCCCATGAACAGGTATCTCGATGGTAAGGGTAGTAACGAGACCTGCATATTGGCGTCGAAAGACGAAGTGGTAGTCGTGGTAAACGACCTTAGGTCTGTCATAATATATTTAAGGAATCCAAATGAATAAAGAACTGAAAGAACCGAAACCACTAGAACAACGCTTGAAGGATTTGCACTGGTTACTGGACAACCAAGAAGACGAAATCACCCGCCTCACCAAGCAGCGCGACGATCTGGCGGCTGCTATCGAAGCAATGCGTGTGGCAGAGGGCGCAGCAGAGTTTCAATTGCGCTTTGACCAAGCAAAAGCACTCGCCAGCGTGGAGGAAGGGAAATGAGCAAGGAACTGATTGAACGGCTGCGTGAGCCTCAGAATGTTGATATTGGCTACTACTGGAATCTTGCTGACGAAGCCGCCGACGAAATTGAGCGCCTGACGGCTGAACTGGCGGAGGCGAACACCAAACACGCCAACCTTGAGGAAGCATTTCTGCGGCAGCGTGAAACTTTCGGTGCGACGATTTCTGATCGTGACTCAAAACTCGCCGCGCTCAGGTCGCGTTCAGCGAACACTCAGGCGCAGAGCGAGCCGTTTGGATGGATGCACTCCGGTTCGCTGCGGTTGATGGACGAAGCTGATGCCCGCATGGAGGCAAAGCACTGCGGCGGCACATGCTATGCGTTCCCTGTTTTTAGAACCCCGCAACCAGCGAGCGCGGAGGTGAAGCGCGTATTAAATGATCTGCGTGAGTTTTATCTGAACTCAGAATCACATACTGCCAGTGAGCAGGCGTTTCTTATAGCTGCGCTCGATGATGTACGCGCCGCAAAGCAGAAAGGAACCTAAATGAAACAAGCACTGTATGTTCTCTTCTTCTACACTAGCCTGACTGCCTGTATTATGTTAGGCATCACCGTCATTGACAACCACATGGAGAAACGACTCTGTGCTCAATACCAGAAAGATACTGGTAAATCAACGACGTTCTACGATTATCGCGGATGTTTCGTTACCATGCACAATGGTAACATGATGCGTCTCTCTGACTACAAAGATTTCAATCACAACTGGAAGGACAAGTAACATGATTAAGAAAGCAATCAACTTCTTTCACAAGCGCATCGGTAATCACATCGTCGGTCTTCGTGAAGTAGCACTACAGAAGAATGGTAAGGTCTGTCATATCTACCAAATCATCAATCGTAATACCAGCACCACCAAAGAAGTATTCCTCTGGCAAGATAACTCCAACATCATTCACCTCGACGGTGACTTGAACGGCTTGCCCCTCGCAACGCTCGAGCAGTTCCACAACGAACATGAGTACTCGCCTAGCAATTAAACAGGCCAAGAGAAGTAGCTTCAAGCAGCAACTTGGGGCTACTCTTTCCAAAGGTAAACGTATCTTAGGAGTTGGGTTCAATGAAACTAACCGCAACACAAAGCACTGGACCCAATACTGGGAAGGTTCTATACACGCTGAAGAGGCCGCTATACTACAAGCTGTCAAAAAGCATGGTATTTCTGAATTGCGTAACAGCACTCTCCATGTTGTGCGACTTAGTAAATCCGGTAACTTGGCTATGGCAAAGCCGTGCTCTCACTGTCAAGAACTTCTCCGAAGATTTCAAATCAAGAAAGTTCTGTATTCGACGGAAGATGGAATGGAGATCTTGGGACTATGAAGATATCAACATCTGAACTAACTGGATCAGCACTAGATTGGGCAGTGGCGGTGGCGAGAGGGTACAAGGAGATACGGGTTTTCTCACCAAACCGACCAAGTGACCGAGGATGGATTGAAGTCAGATTCAATCCTGAACCCAAAGCGAGCACGGCAAGGTTTGACCCCTCTGAGAACTGGAAGCGTGTCCCGTCCGAAGACAAAGAAATTGAGGTGGAAGAATGATCGTCTACCACTGCTGTTCAGCAAAAAAATTAAATAAATACCTAAAGACAGGGCGAATCTTAGCGCCTGTCCGTGCTTGGGAAAACATCCAACAGGCAGAGCGAATGTCCATTTCAACAGGACGTAGGATCATCCTTCGCTTACGATTTCCTGATAATGCAGAGAAACTTGAGGGACACTTTAACCAAGCACGTATCTTATACCAAGACCTTAAACTTAAGGATATTTAAATGACTGAATGGCGAGACTTACCTACGATGGCAGACGTGGCGGCAGCACAGGCTGCTGGTGATGAGATTGAAGTAGGTCATAAGTTTGATGACCTAATTTATTGGAAGTCGTGGAGTGGCTTGGAATGGACAAAGTGCTGGAAATACCGCGCCCGTCCTCGCAAGCCTGCAACCAAGATCGTCGTGCTGCGGAGGGCGTTGCTGAAAGCAGGCGAGGATTATCGAGCGACCAACCCGAGCGCACTAGATCTCTCGACATACAAAAACTTCGTCATGTGGCTCCCCGGCGAAGAGGTCTTAGAGGTGCCGGTATGAAACCATATATCCTACCATACAAGATGGGCAGTGTCTCAGCAAAGGCACTTGCTCTTGGCCTTGATACTAAGCTCATCAAGAAAGACAACAGCTCCTTCGTTCATCGTGATGACCGTCTCGTTATTAACTGGGGTAACTCACAACCACACCCAAAGGTTAATCCTGAAAGAATGCTTAATAGTTATGCAGCAGTAGCTCTTGCTGCTAACAAGCTACACTTCTTCCGTGAGTTTCAAGGCCATCCAGTAGTTAAAACACCTGAGTTTACAACCAACGCTGAAGAAGCCGAGGAATACTTATCATTAGGTAAAACTCTGTTCGCTCGAACTGTACTCACAGGGCATAGTGGTCAAGGTATCGTCGTTATCACACCTGAAGACGAACTTATCGATGCACCACTATACACCCTACAGTTCCCAACTAAACGGGAATACCGGGTACATGTAGTGAATGGGTCTGTCATTGATGTAACCCAGAAAAAGAAACGCCGTGATACGGAAGTCAACATGGACATCCGTAACTACGATGGTGGTTGGGTATTTGCTCGTAATGATATTGAACAACCACCAGAAGAAGCACTAACAATGGCTATCGCTGGAGTAACTGATCTTGGTCTTGACTTTGGTGCTTGTGACGTGCTGGTTTCTGAAGATAATCGTGTCGTGATTTGTGAGATTAATACCGCTCCGGGTATTGAAGGAACTACCTTGGAGAAATACATTAACGCTTTTAAAGGATACATTTAACATGACTTTGCTTCAAAATATTGCTAATCTTTATCGTGAGAATATCATGGTAGGTGAGATGGAAGCTTGGGAAGATGTTTACAACCTTCTGGCTAATCATTTCGATGACGAAAATGAGACTCTCGACTACGACATTGACGATACCGAAGAATCTGCTAGTTTCTATACCTACGCTGAGGGTCCTACTGAACTCACCCCGATCACTGTAACTAGCACAGGTTACGTAAAGAATACTCGGAGTCAATTTCAGAGAGAGGGTTACTTGTTTGATCATCTCGCTATGATCTTTCACAACTTTGGTATTGGTCTACTACCCCCTCATCGTAATGAAGCTAATCGTGAAGCACTACTTGCGATTGCCCATCATGATGCAGCAGCTCGATCAACGTACCTGATCAAACTGATCAACGACCACAACTACTGTTGCGACGCTGAAAATAAAATCTACCTCAAGGATCTTCCCTCTACTTGGGAGTGGGTGCATCCTGAAATGTGTAGTACCGTAGGTACCAGAAAGCAGCTATTCAACACTGGTTGTGGTCTCTCTGCTGAGAATTACTTTTACCTACATAATACCAACACACTCTGTGGTATTAAGGAACGTATGTGTACCACCCCTGTACTTAGTGGTGAAGCTCCTTGTGAGATCCTTAACTATAGCACACGTGTTGAGCAACACATCCCAACTGATATCAAGAAAGGGGATACACTCTTCGGTATTGAACTGGAACTGGATAAGGTTAATCCAACTATCCTCCAGAAGTCTCACGAGTTCCTGAAGAAGCACTGTATCTTCAAGCGTGATGGCAGTGTATCGAATGGAGTTGAGATTGTCTCCAAGCCAGCAACTATCGCACAACACAAGGAAGTATTCAAACCCTTCTTTGATGCGAAGTGTGCTGGTCTGGTAGCTACTAGCAACTGTGGTATCCACGTGCACGTATCTCGGGGACACTTCGGATTCATGACTCTTGGTCGCTTGAATGCCTTCATGCACAAAAACAAGGCGCAGGTTGTTAAGATTGCTGGACGAGAGTCATCTTATGCCCAGTTCAATCGTAACTCATACGAAGAAGGTCTCTTGAATCCTTGGTACTCAGCCAGCGGTAACAAATACGACGAAGCCAAGACATTTACATGGGATAAGTACACCTGCCTGAACCTCACTCCTCGTCATACTATGGAGTTCCGTATCTATAAATCAACGACCGACTGGGAAGAATTCTGTCGATTCCTTGAGTTCACCGAAGCAATTGTTAGTTACTGCAACCTCGCAGGTAATGACAACAAAGGTAAGATCCGTGGTATGAAGGATTTCCTTAGCTTCCAGAACTTCGCGGACTTCGTTGCTGCTCGTGGCAGTGCATACCCGTCACTCAACAAATTCATCAAGAAGGAACTTTCCTAATGTGTATCATCTCCGTTGTACCTGAAGGTCTTCAACTACAAGAAGCAGTCCTAGAACGGATGTGGCGTATCAATAGTGATGGTGCTGGCTTCATGTATGCTGAGGATGGTAAGCTAAATGTTGTTAAAGGTCTCATGACTTACGACGCATTCAAGGAAGCTTACGAACCACATGCAGGTAAGAAGATGGTACTTCACTTCCGTATCAAGACACATGGTGCTCTCAATGAAGTAAATACCCATCCATTCAATGTCTCAGATGAACTTGCCTTTGTCCACAATGGTACCATCAGTGGTTTTGGTAGTGCTACCCATAGCGATACTTGGCACTTCAATGAGGAACTTATCAAGCCTCTCTATAGTGATGTTAAGAACTTCCTCCAAATTGCCCAGATCAATCAGCTCCTAGCTGATCGTATTGGTTGGTCTAAGTTGGTGTTCATGAACAACCAAGGACATACTACCATCATCAACGAAGAGAAAGGTAACTATTCTACTGATGGTATCTGGTTCAGCAACGAGTCATGGAAGGAACCATCCTACCCAAAGTCGAACAGGGGCCATACCAAAACAGTTATGACCCCTATGACGACTACCCCTTCAAACTCTGGGAATAAAGATTTTAAACCACTGAGTCACAATAACTCAGGTGAGTTGAAGCGTGGTGAGTTGGAACAAGGAGATTTCTTCTGGGTAACACATGATTATCGTCACATGAAACGAGGTACTCTCGGGATGATCAACTGGTTCACAGGGGGTTATCTTGTCAATGCTACCCTTACTACCAGTGGGGGTAAGAGTGAGTATCTCCCTTTCCACAACATCGACAAGCTTAACGTAGCTGTGCTCACCAAGAACATCAACCACCTACGTAAGGGGGACTACGTTCTTCTTGAAAGTAAGGATGGTGTGTCTTGCTGTATTCACGATCCAGAAACGGGTAAGGATTACACCGTTCATGAAGATTATCTGGATATGGATACACAGAACGAACCAAGCTTCAGTTACTTCAGTATCCCTTGGATGGAAGATCTCTATGACGACTGCTTCGTGTACAACTAAACCTCTTTGGATCTATGTGGGAAGAAAACGCTGGTGTGATCTAAAAAAAGATGACGTCTTTATCTTTGCTGGATCTTATGTGAATCAAATAAAGGACTTCAACAAAGCGATCCATAACGAAGAGGTATCTCTCTATGTAGCCACAAGTAATCCTATCCCTATCACTAGTCAGCAAACTAGAACGGATTTTAACCAAGTAAGGAACAGTACAGGTGAACTTATTGGTGCCCAATACTATGATTATCCTCTAGATAATTTACGAGAGTTAGTTATTGTTAAGCAGGGGACACCTGAGGAAGCAGCCAATTTTAAACAGCTAGCTGTTATCAACAAGATTAAATACTTGGATATGTTACATGAACAACGTAAACAGTTATGTAGTCAGAAAGGATCGGTGCCCAAAATGCAGCCTTCTCGGTAAAGATCGCAAGGGCGACAACCTAGCTGTCTACAACGACGGGCATAGCTGGTGCTTTGCCTGTGGTTACTACATCCCCGGAGATTTCTCAACACGTATCAGGGCTGCTCTTGATCCAAAAGTGATGGAGCATCTAGAGAGTATCGCTCTACCAGAGGATATTGTACCTGCTACCTCCGGGGAGGGTAGTTACTGGTTATACCAGTACGGTATCACTATACCTGAAATTCTAGTAAATAGAATCTATTGGTCTGAATCAACTAAGCTTCTTATCTTTCCCGTGATTATTGACCGGGATATCGTAGCATGGCAAGGAAGGAACTTTAATCCAAGTAAGAAGTATAAGTACCTTACTAAGGGTAACACCAATGATAACTATATGGTTAGGGGTGAACGCTCTAAAGGTACCTTAGTTCTTGTCGAAGACAATGTGTCAGCTATCAAGGTAGCACGACACCTTCCTTGCTTAGGAGTAATGGGGTCTGTCATTTCATCAAGCCGATTTCTACGACTTAAACGAAGCTACCCTAAGATGATCATCTGGTTAGACCCAGATAAAGCTTCTGAATCTATCAAGTACGCCAACCTTGGCCGTCAATTAGGTATCGAGTGTCGTACAATCCTCAGCGATAAAGACCCTAAAGAACACACTAACGAAGAGATTAAGGAACTACTGAAATGAAATTCAAGATTGGTGATCGAGTTAAGCGTAACAACTATCGAAACGAATTTGATGACGACGCGAACGCTGTCCGTACAGGAGATAGGGGTACCATCTTCTACGCTTTTGATGACACTCTCTACGGCGTTCAATGGGACATTAAACGTCCGGATTTCTACGAGCAAGCAGGATACAAAAATACATGGAACATCTACGCTAAATACATTGAACTAGCTGGTCCTCCTAAATCTAAGGAGGAACTTGTTATTGAGAAAATCAAAGAACTAAATACTCGTTTCTCGGAGCGTAAACATGTCGCTACAGTTTAAAGAAGGTGATACTGTTCGTATCAAGGACTCTTTCTGGGAATATTGGGATGCAAACCATAACTTCTGGTATAGACAATATGGTTTCAACAAGAAAACTACGTTTAGAGTTTTAAGTATTGGAATTAGTACAGTACACCTTAAAGATACCAATTCAAAATATACAACTCGTATTGGAGCTGACAGGGTTGAACTAGTTAATCCAAAAACAAAAGAAGAGCTTGTAATTGACAAAATCAAATACCTAAATAAACGATATGCTGACTCCAGAACTGTATCTGCTTAAATGGGCTATTAAGGCCCCTGAGAACCTTCAAAAGGTAAAAGATGTACTAGCAGTCCAACATCTAGAATCACGGGCTTTAAAGGACGCCTTTACGTTCTTAGATACACTGGATCAACTAGACGGATTCACCCCACTATTCCTTGCTAAGTATCCATTCGAGGAACACACCTCACTAGCTAATGTTCTAGAGACTATTGATGCCTCAGACATTGTTATTACTGAGGTACTCAATACATTCAAAGAGCGTCAGCTATCTAAACGTATTGCTCTCGAAGCTCTTGCTGTAGCTGAGGGCCGTTCATCAGCTGAGAAACTAACACAACTCTCTCAACAACTAGCAGAGATTAAACAAGCTCCAGTTGTAGAGGAGGAAACCGACTTCGTAAATGACAACCTTGAAGATTTATATTCCGACCACATTAAAACACCGGGCCTACGCTGGAGATTGCCAAGCCTTAACCGAATGCTTGGATCACTTCGTAAAGGTGATTTCGGATTTCTCTTTGCCCGTCCAGAGTCAGGTAAAACTACATTCTTGGCGTCTGAGGTTAGTTACTTCGCAGAACAAACAAGCGACTACATCCTCTGGTTCAACAACGAAGAACAGGGATCTAAGGTTGCTCTCCGAGTTTATCAAGCGTCACTCGGTGTAACAACCCAAGAACTATATGCTAACGTAGAAGCTAACAACAAGCGATACGAAGAACTTACTGGTCGTCGTATCAAGATTGTTGACAACGCAACTATCCACAAAGCTGACGTAGAGCGACTCATCAAGAAATACAAACCAGCTCTTATCCTCTTTGACCAACTAGATAAGGTCAAGGGATTCACCAATGACCGAGAAGACCTACGTCTCGGTGAGATCTATCAATGGGCACGTGAATTAGCTAAGATGTACTGCCCAGTCATAGCTGTCTCACAAGCAGATGGTAGTGGTGAAGGTAAGAAATGGTTAACTATGGACAACGTAGCTAACGCTAAGACAGCTAAACAAGCTGAAGCTGATTGGATCTTAGGTATTGGTAAGAGCCATGATGAAGGTTTGGAATACATCCGACATCTCCATGCCAGTAAAAACAAACTACTTGGTGATAGCGACTCTGAACCTGAACTACGTCACGGTCGTATTGATGTTCTAATTGATCCTCAGATTGCACGTTATAAAGATATCGGGAGTTAACATGGCTCTAACATGGGATGATGTACAAGTAGGTGATCTTCTTCTATGGTCATATGATAAGTATCTAGTAAAGAATAAAACCCCCTATAATACGGGACGCCATCAAGGTTACTATATTACTTATGTACATTGTTTAAGCGGCCGGAATTATACTGATTTTAGAGAAAGCGGTATCTCTATTGAACACGCTGTACGTATTATTTCAAGACAGGGTAAAGAGAAAGAGTGTAAAGAAGAGGCTGTTCTAAAGAAAATCAAGTATCTTAATGATCGTTTCAATTCTCGTAAGAAAGTACCTACACCATGTTAAAGTACGAATCTATTAAAGTAGGTGAGAAGTATAAACCAACTCAAACATTCCTTAAAGAGATGGGTAGGGAATACGTTGGAGCTACCTTTACTTGTATAGAAAAACTAGGACGACAAAGGGTCCAATTTAATGTTCAACTACCAGATAAAAGAGAGAGAACTGAAATCTTTGGACATCTATGGGCAGAGTTAGAACCTCTCTCTGAAAACCATAAACAAGAAGCTGTCTTAGCTAAGATTAAGTACCTCGATGATCGTTTCAAGCAAAGGAAACAACAAAATGAACGAGCTAGTGTGGGATTGGGAAACAACAATCTCCAACAAGGGGAGTCCGTACGATACCACGAACAGGGGTATTCTGTTGGGAATACTGAACAAACCCTTGCATACATCCGACAATTACAGTACGATCTTTACCGAGAGCAATTTCAATGATGCGACCAAACTTTTTACCGAAGCAGATATCGCTATTGGATTTAATTGCAAGTTTGATATATCTTGGAATCGGCGTGTTGGGCTTCCTATTCCTAGGCGTGTGTGGGATTGCCAACTTGCTCACTTTATTCTAACGTATCAGACACAACCTTTCCCTTCCCTACAACAGGTTTGTGAGCACTACGAATTAGAAGGTAAGATCGACAAGATCGCTGAGTATTGGGATCAGGGGATCGATACCCCTGACATCCCTCACGAGGAGTTAGTTGAATACCTAGAAACTGACTTAGATCAAACCTATCAAGTGTATCTTAAGCAGAAGGAACAGTTCGAGACAACACATAAACATATGTATCGTCTGTTCCAAATGCACTGTGCTGATCTGTTAGTACTTCAAGATATGGAATGGAATGGATTGTTATATGATAGGGGTCTGTCATCAACATTATCAGCCCAAGCTACGGAGAAGTTACATGAGCTACGAAAAGACATTCTTGGAGAGTATCATCTACTTCCTATCAACTTGGGCAGCGGAGATCACCTCTCAGCCTTTCTATACGGAGGGACTATTGTCGAAGAGTATCGAGTACCGATCGGAGTCTACAAAACAGGAGCAAAAGTCGGACAACCTCGTTTCAAGATTCTAGAGAATCGTTATGAATTTCCACGTCAATTTGAACCTTTAGAGAAATCAGGACTCAAGAAAGAGGGTTACTGGTCTACTGAGGAATCAGTACTTAGATCACTTAAGGGTTCTAAAGAGAAAAAAGAGTTACTAAACAAACTGGATGAATATTCTAAACTTGATAAACTCAATTCGACGTACTATATGGGCATCAATAAGCTCTGCGACTCGTCCAATTGGGATGATGATTGGGTACACGGGCAGTTCAATCAGGTTGTTACTCGCACTGGCCGGTTATCCAGCTCGAAACCCAATTTACAAAATTTCTCGCCTGAAGCTAAGAAACTCTTTTATTCGAGATACAAACATGCGACTTAAAGATCTATTCCTTTGTACAACTCAAGTAGGTAGTACTGTAACTTGTAATCCTCCTGTAGAGAATACTGATACTGATTTCCTCATTCTCATTAAAGAAGAGAATAAGCGTCTTGTACACGATCTCTTGGAGAAATCTGACTGGTACTGTGCCTATGAGACCTATCGCTCATCCACTGGAGACGAGCGACCCTTCAGAGCATACCGTAAAGGTAAGATTAACTACATCATTACTTGGGATGAAGACTATCACCGTCGATTCCTAGAAGCATCTGACCTAGCAAAGCGATTCAACTTACTTAACAAAGCTGACCGTGTAGATCTGTTCAATCTAGCTCTATATGGTACATATAAGATCCATACGAATACAACAGATGACATCCCCTTTTGATGCCCTATGGGAAGATTACCACGATGCTCTATTAACACCCTCCGATGAACGTTCATATGAGCAAGAAGTTCTTATCAACACCATGAACTCTTATGAGTTAGGATTAGTCGATGACGAAGAAGACGGAGACGATTGGGAAGATCAACTTACCCTTTGATTACTGTCGTTGCTACGGTTATCATTGTGATAAACGAGATACTTGTCAACGACACACTGACATTAACAACTTACCACACGATGTAAGATATGCTGTTAGTGGTAAGATGTGCGATGATAAGGAGGATTACTATATACCTGAACATTGACGCTAAATCTCTAGAGGTACACGTAGGTGCCTATCTGAGTAAAGATCCAGTCATGTACAAAGAACTCCTTGAGGGACTTGACATGCACAGTAACAATATGAAACTCTTTGGCCTACCAAGTCGTCTAATTGCCAAGATCTTCATGTTCCGTTAATTCCGGCGGAACTCAAAGACAGTGAATTCGGAGAACATCCCTCGCTTTGGGAATATCGGTTAATTAGATACCGACGTGGGACAACCCCGAGCCAAGCCTAAACAGTAAGACACATCATGCGGATCTGGTACCTAGACGGAGACTTAGGTCTTTCCCTCGACTGGTTAGCGGCAGGTGCAGGTGCTGGTTGGAATCCAGCAGTGTCTCTGGATTTAGGAAGGTGTAACGACTATCCCGAAAGGGAGTACATGCAAGTGCATGGAAGCGCTGTCACTTATACTTATAAGTATGATATAGTCTGCTCTGTATGGTAACATACAGCTGTTATAGTAACAATCACATCCGATTGCTCTATATAACGGGCTAAGATTAACGACCTTAGCTGAACATATAGGTTAATGTACGGAGGTACTGAGTATAGCTACGCTCAAGATCCTGACTTTAGTAGTGTTAGTTCTAGCCCTAAATTCTGGAAGAAAGTCATTGATGCCTTCTACAGCAAATATACAGGCTTTGCTAAGTGGCATATCAAGATTGTTCAGGAGGTAACACAAACTAGTAAGCTTCGTATCCCTGCGACTGGTCGTGAGTTCCTGTTTAAGCAGTACCCTAACAAACTAGGTGGTCTTGACTGGCCTGTTACTCAGATCAAGAACTACCCAGTACAAGGGACTGGAGCAGATCTGATGGCCTTAGCAAGGACTTTAGTAGCACAAGATTGGAAGAAGCAAGGTATGCAAGGTGTGCTTGTCTCTTCCGTGCATGACTCAATCGTAGCTGACGTACCTGATAATGAAGTTGCTAAGGGCTGTAAGCTCTTACTCGACTCCTTTGATCGTGTGCCAGCTATGTTTGGTAAAGTGTTTGGTGTTCCATATGATCTCCCATTTAAAGGTGAGGTACAGTGGGGTCCAAACTTGAATGATATGGAAGATTACAGTCAATGAAAAAAACCAGTGTTGAATATTGGGAAGTCATCTCTGCTGGAGAAGATCTATTCTCAGCAGGGGAAACTGTAGCTAAGTTTAGTAGTCAAGAAGAAGCAAAGAAGTGTGCCACTTATTTAACAAAAACAAAGAAGTGGCCCCATAGAGTAAATGATTTTATTACAAAGAAAGAGATCAAAGTATTAGATTCTTTTAAACCTAACCTTAAGTAAGGAAAACAATAACAACATGCAAATCACAATTCAACTAGTAAACGTATCTAAAACCACCGTCCCTACCGCTAAGGGTTCATACGTCAAGTATGAGGTCGCATATAAGAAGGAAGGTAAACTGGAAGGAAAGAATATCTTCTCCTTCTCAGCCAAGGAAGTGTGTAAGTTTCTAGATACTGCTGAATCAGGTGCTACGTATGTAGTTACCCAAGAAAAGAATGAGAAAGGATACTGGGATTGGAAATCTATCGGTGCAGCGGGTGCGGATACACCACAGCCCACTTCAACGGCTTCTACAGGTGCCGGAACTGCGGCACGTACAACTCCGAAAGGGGACTGGGAAACCAAGGAAGAACGAGCACAACGACAGGTTCTGATTGTCAAGCAATCTTCCCTAGCACAAGCAGTTTCTACTCTGACTGCCGGAGTGAAAGCTCCCCCAGATCCAGCAGCTGTGAAAGCTCTAGCTCAGGAGTACACGGATTGGATTCTAGCTCGTCTTCAAGTGGCAGCTGCGGTAGTGAGTGAAGAAC